>UMHX01003894.1_pt1 | contig 15031 bp, 8 predicted proteins | sample 1965651 | NCBI WGS metagenome assembly UMHX01 (sample SAMEA4836109, study PRJEB28245) | human gut metagenome | biome: gut microbiome; material: fecal sample | place: Denmark | collected 2008 | reverse complement strand
CTTTTTTACCCAACAATATCTTTAATTAAGGGAGACGGGGAAAACTCTGCCCGGCACAGCCAACCTGTTTATGCTGCGGCAGCTGCTGGGAATTCCGTTGGAAGCAGCGGATATGGAAGCGACTGATTTAGAAGGGACAACGGGAACGGAAAAATCACCCCCAATCCACTGCGGCTGCGCTTCTGGGTTACTTATCAGGCAGGAGAGAGCGAGCCCATGCTGGATGTGCTGACGTTCTGCGGAAATAAGGACTATCAGGTGTTTTTCAGAATCGGGAAAGAGCAGTCTGAATGTATCTTTACGACAAATGGAAGCGAAGCGTTGGCAGGAGAAGGAAGAAGCCTGCTGGAAAGCCGGGCAAATGACAAATAAAGAAAGTTAGAGAAATGAGCCTGTGCAGGAACCGTGCATAAACACTGTTTCTGCGCAGGCTTTTTGTTAAATAAAAACGGATTTGTTTTTTCTAACATTTGGTGTATAATACTTTTATACTGGGTTTGTCTGTGCAGGATGAATGGTGCCTGCATGGAGGGCAGGGGAGAACGCTTCCCTGACAGGCTCAGAAAGACACCATATAGAAAAGGAGAATCCGCCATGTCGGAAGCATTGAAAGAACGCAAAGAGATGGACCCGCAGTACCAGTGGGACCTGACCAAAATGTACGCCAGCGATGCGGAATGGGAAAAGGCTTTTGCCGCCATTGACCCCAAAATTGAAGCTTTGGCTGCCTGGGAGGGCAAGCTGAACAACGCTGCCAGCATTCGTGAATTTTATGATGCAGAAATCGGCGTGTTCCGTGAACTGGAAAACCTGGCTGTCTACACCAGCCTGCGTCTGAGCGAGGATACCCGTGCTGATGACGCCCAGAGCATGGATGCCCGCGCTACCGCCAAATATGTAAAGGCTGTCGGTACCATTGCCTATGCTCAGCCGGAAATCCTGGCACTGCCGCAGGAAACCCTGGATGCCATCATGGCTGACGAGCAGGTTGCCCCCTATCGTTTTGCTCTGGAAGACCTGCTGCGTGCAAAGCCTCACACCCTGACCGCCCCGGAAGAAAAGCTGCTGGCTGCTTTCGGTGAGGCATTCGGCACCCCGAAAAATGTTGCCGATAACCTGGAAGACGCCGACATGGTGTTCGATTCCGTCAAGGATGGCGAGGGCAACGATGTGGAGCTGACCGCTTCCAACTACATCCTGCTGCAAACCTCCAATGACCGCGTGCTGCGCAAGAATGCCTTTGAAAGCTACTACAAGAGCTTTCGCCAGCACATCAACACGCTGGCTGCCTCTTACTCCGGCGCTGTCAAGACCGCTACCGCCGAAGCCTCCGTCCGTCATTATGAATCTTCCCGCGCCATGTCCATGGCAGGGGAGAACGTGCCCGGCCAGGTCTATGATAACCTGGTGGCTACTGTGCGCAAGCACCTGCCAGATATGTACCGCTATGTTGCTCTGCGCAAGCGCATCCTGGGTGTGGACGAGCTGCACTACCATGATGTGTACGCCCCGCTGACCAAGGGCGTCAGCGCCCATTACACCTATGACCAGGCCAAGCAGATGGTTCTGGATGCCGTTGCACCGCTGGGCGAAGAGTACGGCACCATCGTTCGCAAGGGCTTTGCCGAACGCTGGATCGATGTGTTCCCCAACAAGGGCAAGAGCGGCGGCGCTTACTCCGGCGGCAGCTATGATTCCAACCCCTATATCATGTGCAACTTTACTGGTACGTTGGACAGCGTTTCCACCATTGCGCATGAGATGGGCCACAGCATGCACAGCTGGTTCAGCCGCCATACCCAGCCTGCCCAGTATGCCGACTATACCCTGTTTGTCGCAGAGGTCGCTTCCACCGTCAACGAGAACCTGCTCATTGAGCACCTGCTGGCAGAAAAGAACCAGGATCCCGCAACCCGCCTGGCCCTGCTGAATCAGTACCTCGAAAATTTCAAGGGAACCGTCTACCGCCAGACGATGTTTGCCGAGTTTGAGCGCGATGCCCACGCCATGGCCGAGCGCGGCGAAGCCCTGAACCCCGCCGCCCTGAATAATCTGTACAAGAAGCTCATTGTGGACTACTTTGGACCGGAGCTGGTTGTGGATGACGAGGTACAGTACGAGTGGGCACGCATCCCGCACTTCTACCGCCCGTTCTATGTTTATAAGTATGCAACCGGCTATTCCACTGCCGTGGCATTGTCCGAGGGCATCCTGAAGAACGGCGAACCGGCTGTTAAGAAGTACCTGGAGTTCCTGCACATGGGCGGCAGCGCTTACCCGCTGGATGAGCTGCGCCATGCCGGTGTGGACCTGACCACCCCCGCCCCGGTGGATGCTGCCCTGGATAAGTTCGGCCGCATTCTGGACGAAGCCGAAGCCTGCGTGGCACAGCTGGAAGCTGCAAAATAAGCAGGGGAAAGTCCTAGAGTGTATCTGAAAAATTCGAAAATTTAGTCTGTTTCTGCAAACACAGCGGGATTTTGCGTTAAAAAGCCTTGGAATCCGCAAAGGATTCCTATGGCTCTTTGCCTTACATCCTGCTTGCGTTTGCGAAATATCCGTCATTTTCTTTGTTTTCAGATACACCTTAAGCGCAAAATTAGGGCAATACCGCATAATTCTAAGTGCCGATACGGCGAGCGAGGTGCGGCAGATGCTAAGCCAAAAGCGCAGATAATACTGGATGTCTTATCGAGCATTTTGGCAACGCAGATGCCGTGCCGCAGCCGCCGGAGCGGTGCTTGAGCCGTTAGGCGGGAATTGTGCGGTATTGCCTTAGAACCCCCAGTGCAGAAAATCAGCATCTTGCACGATTATTTGAAATATTTTTTGTGAATACTCTTGACAGAGCGTGGTTTATCCGCTATTATAATAAATGCGTGAGTTAAGGGGTCAAGTGCGGCCAAAATGGAAGCACAACCCCCGCAAAAAACTGCGCGGAATAATCAAGAAAGGAGAAAAGAAATGCCTACTTTTAACCAGCTCGTACGCAAAGGCCGTGAGGTCCTGGTAACCAAGAGCACTGCTCCTGCCCTTCAGAAGAGCTACAACTCCCAGAAGAAGCAGTACACCACCATGAACAGCCCCCAGAAGCGTGGTGTTTGCACCGCTGTTCGTACCATGACCCCCAAAAAGCCCAACTCTGCTCTGCGTAAAGTTGCCCGTGTCCGCCTGACGAATGGTATCGAGGTCACCTCCTACATTCCTGGTATCGGCCATAACCTGCAGGAGCACAGCGTTGTCCTGATCCGTGGCGGTCGTGTTAAGGACCTGCCCGGTGTCCGTTACCACATCATCCGTGGTACTCTGGATACTCAGGGTGTTGCAAACCGTAACCAGGCTCGCAGCAAATACGGCGCAAAGCGTCCCAAGGCCGGTGCCAAGAAGTAAGGAAACATCTTTTCGCCATAAAATGGTCAGCTGACCCTTTTGTGGCATAACGGGAGTTTTCTTTAACTTTCGAGTACCGATGATATCATTAATGTGAAGGAGGGAAGAAAGATGCCCAGAAGAGGTAAAATCGCAAAGCGCGAAGTTCTGGCTGATCCTATTTACAATTCCAAGCTCGTCACCCGTCTGGTCAACAGCATCATGCTGGATGGCAAGAAGGGCGTCGCTCAGAAGATCGTTTACGAAGCTTTTGAGACTGTCAAAGAGAAGACCGGCAACGATCCTCTCGAAATGTTCGAGAAGGCCATGGAAAACATCATGCCCAGCCTCGAAGTTAAGGCCCGCCGTGTCGGCGGCTCCACCTACCAGGTTCCCCTGGAGGTCAGCCCCGCCCGCCGCGAGACCCTCGGCCTGCGCTGGCTGACTCTGTACAGCCGCAGCCGTGGTGAAAAGACCATGTCCGCTCGCCTGGCCGCCGAGATCATCGACGCTACCAACAACGTTGGCGGCGCTGTCAAGAAGCGCGAAGATACCCACAAGATGGCAGAAGCCAACAAGGCTTTCGCGCATTACCGTTATTGATCTGCTTACTGAGGAGGTTTAAGCCATGGCAACGCCGAGAGACGTATCCCTGCAAATGACCCGAAATATCGGTATCATGGCCCACATCGACGCAGGCAAGACCACCACCACCGAGCGCATTCTGTACTACACCGGTATTAACCATAAGATCGGCGAAGTTCATGACGGCGCTGCCACGATGGACTGGATGGAGCAGGAACAGGAACGTGGTATTACCATCACTTCCGCTGCAACCACCTGCTACTGGAGCCACACCGAGACCCAGCACGATCCGGCTCTGTTCAAAAAGAACCGTCATCGTATCAACATCATCGACACCCCGGGCCACGTTGACTTTACTGTTGAAGTTCAGCGTTCTCTGCGTGTTCTGGACGGTTCTGTTACCGTTCTGGCCGCAAAGGGTGGCGTTGAGCCTCAGTCTGAAACCGTTTGGCGCCAGGCTGACGAGTACAAGGTTCCCCGCATGGTTTACGTCAACAAGATGGATACCATGGGTGCTGACTTCTTCCGCTGCGTACAGATGATGCATGATCGTCTGCATGCCAACGGTGTGCCTATCCAGCTGCCTGTCGGCCAGGAAGACACTTTCCGCGGCATCATCGATCTGATCGACATGAAAGCCGATATCTACTATGATGATATGGGCAATGATGTGCGCGTTGAGGAAATTCCTGAAGACCTGAAAGAACAGGCTCAGGAATATCATGACAAGCTGATCGAAGCTGTTGCTGAGACCGACGAAGAGCTGATGATGAAGTACCTGGAAGGCGAAGAGCTGACCAAGGGAGAAATCAAGGCTGCTCTGCGTAAGGCTACTATTTCCAACGAGATCGTTCCTGTTGTCTGCGGCTCTTCTTACAAGAACCGTGGCGTTCAGAAACTGTTGGATGCAATCGTTGATTATATGCCCGCTCCGACCGACGTTGCGGCCATCAAGGGCACCAACCCGGAGACTGGCGAGGAAGAAGATCGCACTTCTTCCGATGATCAGCCGTTCTCTGCACTGGCATTCAAGATTATGACTGACCCGTATGTCGGTAAGCTGTGCTTCTTCCGCGTGTACTCTGGTACCGTTGAGGCTGGCACCACTGTTTACAACTCTGTTAAGGATCAGGACGAGCGTATCGGCCGTATCCTGCAGATGCATGCAAACAACCGTAAGGATATCGACATCTGCTACGCTGGCGATATCGCCGCTGCTGTTGGTCTGAAGAACACCACCACTGGTGATACCCTGTGCGATGAGAAGCATCCCATCATCCTCGAGTCCATGAACTTCCCCGAGCCGGTTATCCGCGTTGCCATCGAGCCCAAGACCAAGGCTGGCAGCGAGAAGATGGGTATTGCCCTGTCTAAGCTGGCTGAAGAGGACCCGACTTTCCGTACCTGGACCGATGAAGAAACCGGTCAGACCATCATCGCCGGCATGGGCGAGCTCCACCTGGAAATCATCGTGGACCGTCTGCTCCGCGAGTTTAAGGTCGAAGCTAACGTTGGCGCACCTCAGGTTGCCTACCGTGAAACCATCCGCAAGGATGCTAACCAGGAAACCAAGTACGCACGTCAGTCCGGTGGTAAGGGCCAGTATGGTCACGTTAAGATCAAGATTGAGCCCAACCCGGGTAAGGGTTATGAGTTTGTCAACGGTATTGTTGGCGGCGCTATCCCGAAGGAATACATCCCCGCTGTTGACAACGGTATCCAGGGCGCGATGAAGTCCGGCATTCTGGCTGGCTATCCCGTCGTGGATGTCAAGGTCACTCTGTGGGACGGCTCCTATCATGAAGTTGACTCCTCTGAAATGGCGTTCTCCATCGCCGGCTCCATGGCATTCAAGGATGCTATGAAGAAGGCTGACCCCGTCATTATGGAGCCCATCATGAAGGTTGACGTTGTTGTTCCTGACGAGTATATGGGCAACGTCATTGGCGACTTGAACAGCCGCCGCGGCGCGATCCAGAACCAGGAATCCACCGATGGCACTGCCCGTGTCACCGCTATGGTTCCTCTGTCCGAGATGTTCGGTTACGCTACTGACCTGCGTTCCAAGACCCAGGGCCGTGGCCAGTACTCCATGGAGCCGGCTGATTACCAGCAGGTTCCCAAGAGTGTTGCAGATAAGATCATGACCGAGCGCAATAAGGGCTGATTCTGCACAAATTCGCGCAAAATACTTGATTTTTCTTGAAAAATCTAGTATGATAGCCTTACAACAGGCTATTTTATCTGTTTGAATTAAAGGAGGATACTTCCAATGGCTGAAAAGGAAAAATTTGACCGCTCTTTGGAGCATGTCAACATCGGTACCATCGGTCACGTTGACCACGGCAAGACCACTCTGACTGCCGCTATCACCAAGGTTCTGGCTCTGAAGGGCGACGCCGATTTCATGGATTACTCCAGCATCGATAAGGCTCCTGAAGAGAAGGCTCGTGGTATCACGATCAATACCGCTCACGTTGAGTACCACACCGCGAAGCGTCACTATGCCCACGTTGACTGCCCGGGCCATGCTGACTACATCAAGAACATGATCACCGGTGCTGCTCAGATGGACGGCGCTATCCTGGTTGTTGCTGCAACCGATGGCCCGATGCCGCAGACCCGTGAGCACATCCTGCTGGCTCGTCAGGTTGGCGTGCCCAAGATCGTTGTGTTCCTGAACAAGTGCGATATGGTTGATGACGAAGAGCTGCTCGACCTGGTCGAAATGGAAGTTCGCGAACTGCTGGACAGCCAGGATTTCGATGGCGACAACACCCCGATCATCCGTGGTTCCGCTCTGAAGGCTCTGGAGAGCACTTCCAAGGATCCCGATGCTCCGGAATACAAGTGCATTTGGGAGCTGATGGACGCTGTTGACAGCTACATCCCGACCCCGGACCGTGCTGCTGATAAGCCGTTCCTGATGCCCGTTGAGGACGTTATGACCATCTCCGGCCGTGGCACCGTTGCTACCGGTCGTGTTGAGCGTGGTACTGCTCATGTCGGCGATCAGATGGAAATCGTTGGTCTGAAGGAAGAGAAGCTGACCACCACCATCACTGGTCTGGAAATGTTCCGCAAGAGCCTCGAGTTCGCTCAGGCTGGCGACAACATCGGCGCTCTGCTGCGTGGTATTGACCGTGACCAGATCGAGCGTGGCCAGGTTCTGGCTGTTCCCGGCTCTGTTCATCCCCACACCACTTTCGATGGCCATGTTTACGTCCTGAAGAAGGAAGAAGGCGGCCGTCATACCCCGTTCTTCAACAACTATCGTCCTCAGTTCTACTTCCGTACCACCGATGTTACCGGCATCATCACCCTGCCCGAAGGCACTGAGATGTGCATGCCCGGCGACAACGTTGATATGCACGTTGAGCTGATCACCCCGGTTGCCATGGAAGAAGGCATGCGTTTCGCTATCCGCGAAGGCGGCCACACTGTTGGTTCCGGCGTTGTTTCCAAGATCGAGAAGTAATTTTCGGCTTGTGATATAGCTTTCAAGGCTCCTGCTGTTAAGGCAGGGGCCTTTTTGTTGTGTACGACTTATGGGACGGGGAGGGGGCAAAGGCCGGGTGTGGAAGACCAAGGAAGGCATCATGAAAACATCAGGAATTGTAGATAGGGGAGAGGACACCATTCGGAACTTTGAAAAAGTGGAGCAGGAGGAGGCACTCACACTGCCCTACCTTGGAAAGGTGTATTTCAGGTCGCGGTTAAGGGGCAAGGATTGATCTATCCCTAAGTTGTCGGAACGGTCAGCAACGCTCTCTACAGTACAATTTATAATGGGCAATTCTCAACCTCCAATTTTCCCTTCAAGTTTCCTCCAATCTCTGCCAAATCTCTCAACAACAAGCCAAACCGAAATGACAAAAAATGCGCGATTACAATACCGGGTGATTGTATTAAGAGATTGCAGAGAACATTATCAGGGTAAATGTTCAATCATTTGATAAAATCAGGAATAAACCATTCAAAAATGTTAATAAATACCGCCAAAGGGTCACCGCACCGCAACGCAAATAATGTGCGAAAAACAGGTTTCAGTTGATTCAAGGACAAAAATTTAGATAGAAACCGCTCTAATGAACTATGCAAATTCTGGCAACTGTGATATAATGTATATACCTAGATGTGTCGGAAAGGTTATCATTTGCAGGATCAAGGCATGCAGCCGGTACAACGTTTTGTCAGCCGCTGTGCCGGGGCCAAAAGCCCCAAAAGCAGGCCGCAGCCCGGCAAGGGATCGCCAGACCGAGGGGAGCACAACCAGGCGTTTTGCAATCAACACCTGCAAAGTGCCGCACATCTGCCGTACCACTTTTCACACAAAAGGGGAAAGTAGTAACACTTAAGGGAGGATAAAACTATGAAGAAAAACCTTCAGCGTTTTGGTGCATCCGTGCTGGCAGCAGCCATGGTTGCCCAAAGCGTGGCGCTTCCCGCAGCAGCCGAAACTACCAAGATTGATTCTTCGGTAGCGCAGTCTGTTGCAGCTAGCGCAGCAAGCGCGGCCAGCGCTGTGCAGTCCCTGCCCAAGTTCACCAGCACCGCAGACCTGATCAAGCAGACAGCCCAAACGCTGGCTGCCCAGGGCGAAGTGCATGAACTGGAGCAGGACGATGCCAAGCTGGAAGCGACTGCACAGAGCAAGGCAGGCATGAGCCTTGCAGCGTTGGAAAATGCACTGGCCGATGCCATGTACGCCAACGCCGCAGCCGGCAAGATCAACACCGAAGCCTATGGCCTGAACAAGGACGAGATGGCATCGGTGATGGCTGCCACCATCAAAACGTATCATCTGTCCAGCGCCGTTACCGACCTGGGCTATGAGACGAACGCCGCAGGCGTTGTGACCGCCGTTACCTTTACCGGCAGCTCCGGCATGACCTCTGCGATGGAGTCCATGACCAACAGCGATGATGAAGTGATTGCGCAGCAGGCTGACAGCTACGCACAGGCTTACGTTGCTGAAAACTCCGATACCTTTGCTGCCAGCGCCGCTGCAGACGGCCATACCTATGGCGAGCCGAAATGGTACTGGAATGACACCAACCCGGAGGATGGCCACACCCATACCTGGAAGGAAACCCCCGATGGTTACTGGACCAAGACCGATGACGGCTGGGCTTACACCGCTGTGTATACCTGTGAAAAGGACGATGCCTACCAGAAGGTAGAAGGCACCGTAACCAAGGATACCACCGAGGCAAAGCCCGGCGCTGCCGGCAAGACCGTTTACTCTGCCAGCGTGCCCGCTGACAAGAGCCCGGTTAAGAAGGAATACAAGGAACCCACCACCCGCACCGACGACATTGCCGCCCTGCCCTGCCAGAACCATGCCGTGCCCAAGGATGCAGATGGCAACTTTGTTGCTACCTTCAACTGGGAAATGAAGAAGGTCGAGGGCGAGCTGGCCGCTGACTACAGCAACGCCCAGCTGTTCTATGACAGCGAAACCGGCAAAATTTCTGCCGGCGCTCCCGTTACCATTGACTGGGAATGCACCAGCGTCACCTTCAAGTGCGCTGTCTGCGGCGAAGAAATCAAAACCCAGCCGGTAATGACCATGCCGGTCAGCGTTGTGGTAGACCAGAATAACAATTCCGTCTACATCAACGTGGGCGGCACCCCGACCCTGGATACCACCTCCGGCGGCGTCGGCGTTACCCTGGTGTCCGCAATGAAGGACGGCAACTGGTACGATATGCAGAACAACCCGGTTGACGCAAGCAAGGTGAACTTCACCTATCAGAGCGGCGACAACAAGGGCAAGAACAGCCTGCTGCTGTACGACAGCCAGAAGACTGCCGTGTATGTGGACGACCAGGGCAACCAGGTCACCAATACTTACGATGTCTCGACTGCGCAGATGAACTACTACTACTTCCAGCTGTCGCAGTTCAACCAGGACGAAGCAGAGTACTTCGGCGTGGCTGCCCCGTTCTGGACCTCCAAGGGCGTTCAGAAGCAGGGCGAGGATGGCAGCATCACCGGCACCATGGGCGCAATCAAAGTGCTGTGCAACCTGGACCCCAACCAGGATGTGCCCCCGACGACCATGGCATATATGCTGCAGTTCCTGCCGCAGGGCTTTATGTCTTACGTCATGAACTATGGCGAAGCTCTGAAAGGCATCCGTGATGCAGGCTTGGCACAGGTTGCCAAGCTGGGTGACAGTGCTGACTATGTCACCAAGCTGCTGATCCTGCATGACTGGATCTCCCAGGTTGCAGAATTCGATATGGGCTCCATGGGCGATATCACCGGCGGCGGCAACAACGACCCCATCCAGATGACTGCTTTCGGTGCCCTGCTGGGCGGCGAGATCGGCGCTAAGGGCGTTGAGTATGGCTGCATCTGCCTGGGCTATGCATCTGCATTTAACTACATGGTCCAGAATTTGCCTGACAACAAGGAAATCTATAAAAAGACCGTTGACGGCAAAGAAGTTTGGAAGACCCCCGATGAAGTAGGCGATAACGCTGTTGTTGACTTTGCCCAGATCCTGTATTACTGCGATACTTCTGATACCAGTGTTGCCGGTAATGCGTTCGGCGGCGGCATGTTCAACAACGTCCACTACTTCAACGCAGTCAAGGTCAACAAGCTGCAGGGCGACAGCAATTCTGCTACGATGACCACCGGCGAAGCCAACAAGAACTGGTACTATGTTGACGTCTGCTATGATGACGTGAACACCGAGTGCATGGCCCAGACCCGCGTTGAGAACGCAGGCGACATGCGCCATGTCAACTTCCTGGTTTCTCCCTCCGGTCTGGAAGGCCGTTACAGCAAGTACTATGATTACATTGACTCGCTGTACGATGGCTACACCTACACCAAGAACAAGAATCCCGATGTGGATGATGACGGCAATGTTGTGTTGAACAACGGCAAGCCGCATTACTCTTACACCAAGGCGGAGAACAAGAACGAGACCCGTTACACCGATACCTGCTACGAGGATACTTGGTTCACCTCTATCTGCAGCCCCATCTACTTCGACAATAATTACTTCTATTACGTTGATACCACGACCAACCAGAACCTGTATAACAACATGCGCCGCCAGCAGTCCGAGAACGGCAACAACGGCAACTCTGGTTCCGGCAGCTCTGGTAACAACTCCCAGATGCAGCAGTTCATGAAGAAGATGCAGAACCAGGGCCCCGATACTCTGGAAGCACGTCCGCGTAATGCGAACTACTATATCCGCAAAGAGGATTCCAGCAGCAGCAGGCCCGGCGGCTTCAGCATGAGCAGCTTTACCAAGACGGATGACCCGTTTGATATCATCTTGATGTACTACAACGATCTGAAGGAAACCAGCAGCAACTTCAATGATGACGACAGCAATGCCAAGGTTCTGGCCGAAGCTGGCACCATCTATAAGATCGATACCAGTGCAAAAGATAAGCATACCAAGGTTGAAAACAACCTGAACACCGAGTGCCTGGCAGACGCTGCTGCAAAGCGGATCTACCCCGCACTGGTACACTCTACCGCACTGTATGATGGCAAGCTGTACTTCAACGTCAACAACGCCATCTACCGTATGGACCCGACCACCGGCGCAGTGGAAGAAGTGAAGGAATACAACACCGTCTATGGCGGCATTAAGCTGACCAAGGATAAGGACGGCAACATGGTTCCCGATACCCACTTTCCCGGCATGAGCATGGTTATCATGGACAGCGCCCAGGATACCAGCAGTGTGAAGTATCTGGGCACCTTCAAGAACCATCCTCTGGCTGGCCTGACCCTGCGTGACAGCTACAGCTTTGCTACCACCACCCAGCAGGGCCAGACTGTGATCACCGGCATCAACACCACCAAGGATCAGCTGGTCGTTTCTGTCGGCACCAACCTGTCCAACACCTATAAGGAACTGGTGGACGGCAAGGCAGAAGTCAAGACCGATGCCTCCGGCACTTCTTATGCAAACCGTAAGAGCTACAAGACCGAGTCCTGGAACTACAACCCGAGTTACAACCAGAACATGGGCAGCTCTGACGAGAAGAACAAGAACGAAGAGTTCATGTGGTGCGCTAACCTGGTTGAAACCATGCCGATGTCCGACATGGTCAGCGACCTGAGCAGCGGCGCAACCACCAATGTTTCCGTTGAAGCATGGTGCGATACCCCCGCTTACACCCAGGACCGCACCAACAAGTACGGCCTGACCAAGGGTGAAAAGGTGTACGCTGACGGCGCACTGCCCAAGGGCCATACCTGGAAGCTGGACGAGCTGGAAACCAAGTCCGTTGGCAACAATGTGTACCTGTGCTCTGATTGCCATACCGCAACCGAAAGCACCCCCCACACTGTTACCCTGCCCGATCCAGTTGAAGGCGTTACCCTGACCCTGGGCACCACCAGCAAAACCTACATCAAGGACGATACCGTTACCCTGACCGTAGAAAAGGAAGGCACCGATATCGTTACCGTTACCGCAAAGAACGGCGATACCGATGTTGCCCTGACTGAAGTTCAGAAAGCAGCGCAGGACGAAGCCGCAGCCCAGGCTACCACCGAAAAGGCTAAGACGGTTTACACCTTCACCATGCCGAACGGCGATGTGGCCATCAGTGTTACCAAAGCCGCTAAGACCTATGAGGTCAAGGTGGCCGATGCTAACAAGGATACGTTGAAGATCACCAGCCCCGAAGCTGACCTGGATAAGGTTGCTGAGGGCACCAGCGTTACCGTTGTGGCTACCCCGAAGGATGGCTATACCCTGACGGCTGACGGTGTGGTGGTTACTTACGGCGACAATCAGACCCTGAAAGCAACTCCTGACACAGAAAAGGCCAACACTTACACCTTTGCAATGCCCGCTGGCGATGCAACTGTCAGCGCAGCGTTTGAAGAGGTTAAGAAGTATAACGTTACTGTGGCGGATACTGTTGAAAACGGCACTGTGGGCGTAGAGCAGAAAACCGCAGCTGCGAAGGATGTTGTTACTGTTACCGTTACCCCGAATACCAACTTTAAGTACACGGACGGCAGCCTGAAAGCTACTTATACGGATGGCGGAACGAAGAAAGAAATTAACGACTTTAAGGCAGTAGACGGTAAGGAAAACACCTACACCTTCGAGATGCCCGCTGCCGATGTTACCGTTAGCGCTGCGTTTGAGCCTGTTAAGGCTAAAACCTACAGCGTTACGATCAACAACAGCGATCACGGCAAGGTGGAGGCTGACAAGATCACTGACGTGGAAGCTGGCGATACTGTTACTCTGACCGTTACCCCGGCTGATGACATGTATACGCTTGCACAGCTGGCAAAAAATGGTTTGGTGATTAAGGACAGCGAGAATACCGATGTTCCGTATACTACCGTCGAGGAAGGCAAAACCTACACCTTTGAAATGCCTGCTGCTGATGTGACCGTTGCCGCACAGTTTACGGTTGTTAAGTATGGCATTGAAGTTAAGGTGGAGGGCGAGGGCACTGTCACATTTACTGATGATGGTGAGACCCGCTTTGCGGAAGGTACAAAAGTTACAGCTGCCATCAAGCCGAATGGTACCGACTACGTATTGACCGAGGCGATGTATTATGTTGGCAATACCAGCGACAATATTACGAAAGCTGTGAATGACGGTGGCGGCGAGTATACCTTCACTATGCCTGCAAACCATGTGAAGATTGAAGCAACCTTTGGAGAGGCACCGTCTACTGAACCCGAAACGCGCACCGCTCACGGCGCTGCTGAAAAGACCACCATTACCGCAATGGCTGTCTTTACCTGCACCGATAAGAACTGCGCAAGCGCACAGTTCGTGGATGCAACTGTAAAGCAGACCAGCGGCGTTACCACCGCTGCTGTCAACTTCAACGGCAAGGACTACACCGCCAAGTACGGCGAGAAGAACGGCTGGGTTGAAGAAAACGGCAAGAAGTACTGGTACGAAAACGGCGTGAAGCAGGGTACTGAGGGCCGCGGCAAAGAGATCTATGATCCCGATTCCGATGCCTGGTACTGGCTGGATGCTGTCCAGGGCGGCGCAATGACCGTCAGCAAGGACGTTTACCAGGAATCCGCCGCCGGCCAGTGGGCTGATAAGCCCGATGGCACCGGCAAGTGGGTCCGTTACGATGAGAACGGCCACATGGTCAAGGGCTGGCAGACGACCGAGAAGGGCACTTACTACTTTGACCCGACCTTTGGCACCATGGCCAAGGGTGTTACCGAAATTGACGGCGTACCGTGCGCGTTCGATCAGAACACCGGCATTGGCCTTGATAAAAAGTGGGTAACCATCAATGGCGCCGATTACTGGTACGAAAATGGCGTTCGCCAGGGTCTGGAAGGCCGCGGCAAGGAAATCTATGACCCGGCTTCCGACGCTTGGTACTGGCTGGATGCCGTTGACCAGGGCAAGAAAGCCACCAGCAAGGATGTCTATCAGGAATCCGAAGCTGGCCAGTGGGCTGACCGCGCCGATGGTACCGGCAAGTGGGTCCGTTACGATGCACAGGGCCACATGATCAAGGGCTGGAGCGCTGACAAGCGTTACTACTTCGACCCGATCTATGGCACCATGGCTAAGGGCGATGCAGTCATCGACGGCCGTACTTATCACTTTGATAAGAACACCGGCATTCGGCAGTAATCCCACAGCCGGAACAATGAGCTGTAACCCAGCCCATTAACCCCTAAATAAAATGCCGCAGCAGATGTAACAGTCTGCTGCGGCATTTTTGTATTTGTGGGCATAGGTTCGGTGAAATATTTGCCAGGCCAGTAGGGCGGGGGACCCCATGATTGTGGTGGCTCCCCTGGAGGGGAGCTGGACGCGAAGCGGCCTGAGGGGTGGTTCCTTGCCGCAAACCTAAAGCAATCGAATCCAACGCCTTGGAACAGTCACTGCGCCCGCAGGCACCTTGCCCTGCCACAAATCCCATCACGACCAATCGGACAAGACCTCGGAACGGTCAAGACCGTTCCCTACAGAACAAATTATAATGGGCGGCACACCCTTAAACAATAAGTAGGGCGGGGGACCCCACCCCGCCGAAAGCTTGGGCAACACCGCACAATTCCCGCCTTGCGGCTTAAGCAC
>UMHX01063329.1_pt1 | contig 15147 bp, 8 predicted proteins | sample 1965651 | NCBI WGS metagenome assembly UMHX01 (sample SAMEA4836109, study PRJEB28245) | human gut metagenome | biome: gut microbiome; material: fecal sample | place: Denmark | collected 2008 | reverse complement strand
CGCTATTTCATGCGTCAAAAAGGAGTTCCAAAAAGCAGCAGATGAACTTTGGAAAGACGAAAAACCATGGGAAAGATACCAAAAGAAATTGATAAAAAATTTAGCTGTATTAGAGCAAGAAAAAGAGCGGGCAATAGATTTACAACAGTTTGAAAAATTGAGTGGAACAGACAAATTATATTGTATAAGATATCCTAGAGCAAAGAAGAATATTAGAGTTATTTATACGATTGAAAATGATAAAATTATTTTGCTAGTGGCATTTCTGGAAAGAGGTGATGGAGATTATCAAAAGGCTATCAATGTTGCTCGAAAAAGATTAAAGTGGCTTAACAGTTAAATTATATTTATATAGGAGGACAAGATAATGGGAATCGCTGAAAAATTAGTAAGTGCTAAAGAGTCATATTGGATTTCTGAGGAGGTGCCGGAATCTGAGGTTAAAGCGACAGTTGAGCTGGCAAAAATTTCTGCTCAGATTGAAAGGAGCAGACTAGAAAAAGGCATGACACAACAGGAATTTGCAAAGTATATGGGTGTTTCTCAAGGAATGATTTCTAAATGGGAGAGCAGGGAATATAATTTTACTATAAAAACATTGAATGAGATTTGTGAAAAAATCAATCTGGAATTGACGATTGATTTGCAGAAGAAATGCAATGATTCTGATTATTCTGTGGTTAAATGGAATTCGGAAAAAGTCAAGAAAAAAGGATGGACATTGTCAGTGTCAGATGAGGAGGCTATTGCGTAATGGAACTTAATTCAATAGCAACGGGCATAGATTTTTTAGGAGCAACGATCAAGAATATTACTGTAAAGAATGGTATTGTTGATGTTGAAAAAACGGCAAAAAGAAGTTTTGGACTAAATATTAATGAGCCTTGTTTTAAAAGAGAGAAAAACGGATATTATTCAGAGGTAATAGTTGATTTTAAGGTTGAGGTAGAGCAATCTGAAAATCAAGAATTTGATTTAGAAATGTCGATAGAAGGAGCTTTTCTCTCTTCTGGTGATGTTGATGAGGATATGTTTGAACAACTTGTCGGTATAAACGGTGTTGCAGCAATTATTGGAATTGCAAGAGGTAAGATCGAGGCAATTTCAGCGAATATTTTTAATAATGGTAAAATTGTAATTCCATTTGTAAATGTCATTGATTATTATAAAAGTATGTAGTATAAAAAGTTATTTGATTTTATAATTACCGCCTATCCTGCGATTTGTGCAGGATGGGCTTTTTATTTTACAAACACAGGTATCATCTGACCTACAATTAAAACCACAACAATTATGCAAAAATGCATCATAATATTATACAATTTTGCAGATTTGACAAAATAAATATAACATATTTTTGCCTATGTATTGAATTATTATAAAAAAGTAGTTATAATGAATCAACTTAGTATCAAAGTATACGAAAAAATGACATAAACAAATATCCAGGAGGTTTTTACATGAAGAAAGGAAAGAAAGCACTTACTCTTTTACTTATCTTTACACTGGCTTTATCTCTGTTTCCCCAGAGTGCTCAGGCGGCCAAGAAGAAAAAGGTGAAATTGAGTAAAAAAACAGTGACTGTAAAGATAGGAAAGACAGTTAAGCTTAAACTAAAAAACAACAAAAAGAAGGTAAAATGGACGGTTATTTCCGGCAAGAAAAATGTGACACTGAGCAAAAAGAAAAAGACTGGCGTCACCATTAAGGGAAAAAGAGCCGGAACAGCGAAAGTACAGGCAAAGATCGGCAAGAAAAAGTATGTCTGCAAGGTGAAGGTAAAGAAAGCACCGTCCGGCAAAAAAGCTACTAATAACAGTGACAAAAAGACCACGCAGGGAAATGCAGGATCCACGGCAGCACCAACCGTGTCTCCAAGTGTGTTTCCAAGTACCACACCACAGCCAACGAAAGTGCCGGACAAAACGATGCTCCCGCCGGATGTGACACCGGAACCAACGGTAAAACCGGAAAAGTCTTATCAGGGGCTTTATGCGGAAGATCAGGAATTCATTGTCAGTTCTGTCTCTTTTGAGAAGGAAATTGAGAATTATTATTTAAGTGATAATGAGATTTATGTATTTCAGGATGAGGCAGAGTCGCTGAAGGAGGTAGTGCCGGATGTGACAAAGTGTGATTTTACCGTTTACTGTTATGGAAAAAAAGCAGAGGTAAAATCTATTTCGGATATTATGTGGAATGCCAAAGATGCAAAAGGAAAGGGAAGCTATACCTTCCGGGTAACAGCTGCGCTGGATGGAAAAGAATACACAGATACGGTCACAATGATAATGGGACGCCGGACTGTGGATTCGCCGACCAGGGCATCTGCCAATGAAGTCACGCTGCTGAAACTCACAGCCGACGGCAAAGAATATGAGTTGGAAAGGATGTTGCGAGATCGAGACAGTGATGACGGATATCCTGTTTATTACTATTTTAAAGATAAAGATGTGGACTTAAACGAGATCAGTGAGGCAAAGGAGAAAACAGTAACAGTTCTCTATGAAGATGAAAAAATCACACTGGATATATTGAATGTTGGGATAAGCATCTCAGGAGAAATGTACAAGATCCAGGCGGCAGCCTATGAAAGAGGAAAACAGCTGATTGTTCTGGATTGGGTGGATATCTACAAGAAGGTGGATGACCATTTTACCATAGATGCCTTTACATCTACGAAAGGGACAGTAAAATACAGTGAATCCATAGGAGATGGCTATGTAGGTTTTGTTTATGAGGATACCATAGGAAATGGCAAATCCCTGAAGGATGTTTTTACCGATGTGTCAAAAGAGTTGAAAATATACCGTACGATCTTTAACAATGCTTACTGTGATCAAAACGCGATCCGCAATGTAGTCTGGCACGAAGAACCTTTTTACGACAGTAAGGAGGATCATGGTTATTATACATTTGACATCGTAATGACAGTGGACGGGGAGGAAATCACCCAGTCATATTGGCTTGTTGAGAAGCAGAAGGAATATTTGGTTTCCGGAAAATTAAAGACGGAAGATGGACTGCCGATCGCCAACGCAGAAGCTTGCCTGGAGAGAAAAGATGTAGAAGATGGTTACCCTATGAACCGGTACATTGAGACGGACAGTGAGGGAAATTTTACCACAAAAGTACCGAAAGGTTCGTATCAGTTTAATTACGGAAAGACTTTCACGGTGGAGAAGGACATTACGCAGTATGAAGAGACTCTTCCTGTCTATAAAATTTCCGGCAGCATAAAGAGAACCGATGCGCAGTCCATGGATCTTCCGGCTGTGTGGTTTATGGCGTCAGAACCGGAAAGCGGTGTTCTTTACATGAGCGATGTAGACGATGAAAATAAGTATTATGTGTATCTGAAAAAAGGAAGTTACAAAATTGATGTAGATTGGAACACGATACAGGGGATGCAGGTGACGGCCAGCAAAGTCTATGATATTACGCTGAATATGGGAAAAGTTGCCGGAAAAGCTTCCAAGTCATATTGTTTTAAAAATACGGATACGGGCGATACAAAGTATTCTATTTCGGATTGTGGAAAGTATGTAGTTTTTCTGACCCCGGGAAGTTATGAGGTGATCGATGAAGACACGGTCATTGATACGATCGAAGTAACATTGGGGGACATGAAGAAAGATTATGTGATGCATTCCTGCAAGGGAAAAATACTGGATCTGTCCGGTGTTGAAATCCCGAAAGAAGTGTATCGTCCAAGTGGTTATGAAATCGCAGTTTTACGCAATGGAAGCAGATGTAGAACCTTGAACATTGAGAAAGGTGACGGAGAGGGTTCAGGAAACTACGAACTGACTGCTGTAGATGGAGAATATGAGTTCTTCTACGGGAATACCAGTGTGGGTAAAGTCACAATCGATGGTTCAGATGTGACACAGGATTTGACCATGCCTTTGAAATATACAAAGATCAAACTGCTGGATGCAGAAAATAACATCATCCCACTGGAGGAAGACGATTACTTGACATTAACACCGCAATTTGCAGGTGGAGAGAGCAGTCAGGTATATATGGGAGGGACCGGTTACTCCGGACATGTAGCGCTGGTTCCCGGATCCTATCAGATTACCAGATATGACAGGGTAATGGGGATACAACAACAAACCATTACGGTTACGGAAGAGGATGATGTGGTATCGGTCGAAACAGGAACTTACAAAGTCAGTGGAAACTGCCTGATCAATGGAGGAGATTCGTCAGAAGATGTATATATAGAACTGTGTGAAGCCAGCAATTACACCAATATGATAACCTGTGCCGTACGGGATGGGAAATATGCGGTGTATGTACCGACTGGTAAATATAGTTGTTCCGTACGGAATTTGGAAGGAAGGCTGGCTTATGAAAATATAACAGTAACCGATATGGCACTGGAAAAGAACTATGATTTAACCGTCGGCAGTCTGTCCGGAAAGGTTACATGGGAAAATGGCAGTTCCTTTGATGCAAATACCCCTTGGGGGATTTATCTGGAAAACAAAGACATATCTTTTGAGGGAAATATAACGCAGGATGGTTCTTATAAAATACCTAATATTACTGCGTATGGAACTTATGATGTGACCGTGATTCCGCTGAATAGCAGTGATGACAGGACAAAAGTTGGTACTGTTACAATCAACAGTGAAACAACGGAACAGGATTTTGTGATTTCCGGGTATTTGCTTCAGATAACGCTTCAGGACAGCACCGGAGAGGGTAAATCTTTTGTAAATGTTACGATTTCAGGACCTGAAACTTCACCGGTCAATTATGAATGTTTTACTAACTTCAGTGGAGAGATCAGTTTGATTGTAAGTACGCCGGGAACCTATGAGATTTCGGTGAATAATATAAGCTGTGGAAATGTGACGGTGACAGATAAAAATGTGGCAAAGGTAATACAAATGTAGGATGTGCTGCAAATTTACATGCGAATAGATTGAATTAATCATGATAAACATGTATAATAGCAGTAAAGAGAATTATGGGAAGTATTTTTAGATGGAAATGGAGTTTATCTGACACGCAATGGACATGGGCAGTGTGCCATCATTGATATGAAGGAATTAGATGAACTTGACAAGCAAAAGTCCTTGTACCAATTAATGACGAAATTAAATGAGGCAGAAACCTCCATTCGTGAGAAAAGAACCATATCTGCGGATGAACTGGAAGCGGAGTTGGGGGTATCTGATTGAAACAAATTGAAATTTGGTGGCTGATATCCGCATGAAAAAAAGACCCATCAGGGTCTTTTTTCAGAGAAGTGCATACAAGCGCCCCTCCGGGCCACTTGTCCCACGGCTATCGCCGTATATACGCGGGATGTGGTGCGTCTGTCTGCGAGCGAGCTCGTGTCAGCCGCCCACATCCCGCTATGCACTTCTCTTAGCTATCGTGCGGATGACAGGACTTGAACCTGCACGGGGGTTGCCCACTAGAACCTAAATCTAGCGCGTCTGCCAATTCCGCCACATCCGCATAACAAAAATCATTATAGCAGATAAGCAGGCAGATTACAAGGCATAATCAGAAATCAGGCAAAGCCGGCGGGGGGACTGTTATCCACACAATTTCTTCTTACAAGTAATCATCATGATCCGGTTCTGCATCGCCGGAAACATATTCTCTTGTGTTGACACGCTTTTTGTCCCGCTGGATTTCTACCAGTTCAGAAAGCTTTTCCTTGACTTCTGCCACATTTTTGATGTTACGGATCTCAAAATCCCCCATCGTTTTGTCAGAGGAATTAACATGGATAGATCCCATTCCGAAAATGCGCTGGATAAAGGATCTTGTGACCGTCAGATCCTGCACGCGGTAGAGGCGCACCTCATCTTCCCGCTGATTCAGAAAACCGGTCTTAATATAGAAACGCTCTTCATCGTAACTGTATATGGTAAAAGTAAGTGGCAGTCCACACCATATGCGTTTTCGCTCGGTCCATACTATGCTCATTGTGATACCCTCCATTTTAATATGTTTTGTTACTGCATAATTTATTATAGTATAACGGAAAATAAGACAGATTGCAAAAATATTTCAAAAAATTAGCACTCGAGGGTTGACAGTGCTAACAACTGGTGTTATATTAAGGTTGTTATAAAGAGGATAGAACAACACAAGGCAGTATTGTGAGAATGGAGGTCAATTATGAATATTACAAAATTTACGCAGAAATCCGTAGAGATTATCAACAATCTCGAAAAAATTGCTTATGATTATGACCACCAGGAGATTACGCAGGAGCATTTGCTTTACAGCATGCTGACCACGGAAGACAGCCTGATTTCCAGACTGTTTGAAAAAATGGAGATTGACCCGGCTGTCTTTTTGGCGCAGGTTGAAGGATTGCTCAACAAGCGGCCAAAAGTCCAGGGTGGAAACAAGTACATTAGTGAGGATTTGAACAAAGTATTAGTATATGCAGAGAATGAGGCAAAGGCCATGGGGGATGAGTATGTTTCCGTAGAGCATTTGTTCCTGAGTCTGCTGAAAAAACCTTCCAGAGAAGTGAAGGCTTTGTTAAAGGAATTCAATATTGACAGAGAGCGTTTTTTGAAAGCACTTTCTATGGTTCGAGGCAACCAGAAAGTAACATCCGACAACCCGGAGGCAGTGTATGAGAGTCTGGAGAAGTACGGTTATGATCTGGTGCAGCGGGCAAGGGATCAGAAACTTGACCCGGTGATCGGACGAGACGATGAGATCCGTAATATGATCCGGATCTTGTCCCGTAAAACAAAAAACAATCCGGTTTTGATCGGTGAGCCGGGTGTTGGTAAAACAGCCGTTGTAGAAGGCCTGGCACAGAGGATTGTCCGGGGAGATGTGCCGGAAGCATTGAAAAATAAACAAGTCTTTTCACTGGATATGGGATCATTAGTTGCTGGTGCCAAATATCGTGGTGAATTTGAAGAGAGACTGAAAGCTGTTTTGGAAGAGGTAAAAGACAGCGATGGCAGGATCATCTTGTTTATTGATGAACTTCATACCATTGTAGGCGCAGGCAAGACGGATGGTGCTATGGATGCCGGCAACTTATTAAAGCCAATGCTGGCCCGTGGAGAACTACACTGCATTGGAGCCACTACGTTGGATGAGTACCGTATGTATATTGAAAAAGATGCTGCACTGGAGCGAAGATTCCAGCCGGTCCAGGTGGATGAACCAACGGTAGAGGATACTATCTCTATTCTGCGTGGACTAAAAGAGCGGTACGAGATTTTCCATGGAGTAAAAATTACAGACAGCGCCCTGGTATCGGCGGCAGTTTTGTCAAATCGTTATATATCCGACCGTTTTCTGCCGGACAAGGCCATTGACCTGGTAGATGAGGCCTGTGCTCTCATCAAGACAGAACTGGATTCTATGCCGACCGAACTGGACGAGGTGCAGCGCCGGATCATGCAGATGGAGATTGAGGAAGCTGCCTTGAAGAAGGAGACAGACCATCTGAGCCAGGATCGTCTGGCAGCACTGCAGAAAGAACTGGCAGAACTGAGAGAAGATTTTGCACAGCAGAAAGCAAAATGGGATAATGAAAAGGCTGTTGTGGATCAGGTAAATGAGATCAAAGCGCAGATCGAGGATGTGAACCGACAGATCGAGATGGCGGAAAACAGTTATGATCTGGAGAAAGCATCTGAACTGAAATTTGGACAGCTGCCACAGCTGCAACAGAAGTTACAGACGGCAGAGGATAAAGTGGATAAACGAGAGCAGTCTATGGTACATGAGTGTGTATCCGAGGAAGAGATTGCTCAGATTATATCCAGATGGACCGGAATCCCTGTGGCAAAATTAACAGAATCCGAGAGAAATAAAACGCTTCACTTGGATGAAGAACTGCATAAGAGGGTTATGGGACAGGATGACGGCGTTACCAAGGTAACTGAGGCTATCATTCGTTCCAAGGCTGGTATCAAAGATCCGACCAAGCCGATTGGTTCCTTCCTGTTCTTAGGCCCGACAGGTGTAGGTAAGACCGAACTTGCCAAGAGTCTGGCGGCGTGCCTGTTTGATGATGAGAACAATATGGTCCGGATCGATATGAGTGAGTACATGGAGAAATATTCTGTGTCCCGTCTGATCGGAGCGCCTCCTGGATATGTAGGATATGAGGAGGGCGGACAGCTGACAGAAGCGGTGCGGAGAAAACCATATTCCGTTGTGCTATTTGATGAAATTGAAAAGGCACATCCGGATGTGTTCAATGTGCTTTTGCAGGTGTTGGATGATGGCCGTATCACCGACTCACAGGGCAGAACCGTAGATTTTAAAAATACAATCCTGATCATGACTTCCAACCTGGGAGCAGATTATCTGTTGGATGGGATTGATGCAGAGGGTAATATTTCCAAAGAGAGTGAAGACTTGGTAATGAGCCAGCTTCGTGGAAGTTTCCGTCCGGAGTTTTTGAATCGTCTGGATGAGATTATTATGTTTAAGCCGCTGACCAAAAAAGACATTGGTGGTATTGTAGACCTTTTGATCGCAGATATCAACAAACGGATTGAAGATAAGGAGTTGCATCTTACCATTTCGGAAGCAGCCAAAGACTTTATCGCAGAAGAAGCCTATGAGCCGGCTTATGGAGCCAGACCTTTGAAGCGTTATCTGCAGAAAAATGTAGAAACGCTTCTGGCGAAAAAAATCCTGGCAGATGAGGTAAGAACCGGTGACAGACTGGTACTGGATGTGGAAAATGGTTCCTTGATCATCCGGAAGTAAAAGTGCAGAATTGATGAATGAATATGTGCGTCCTTTCCTTGTGGAAGGGCGCATTTTGTGTTATATTTGCATTAGACAGGGGATGGGTGAAAACATGTTTCAGAAAGGATGATGGTATGAGGCATAGAAAAAAACTAGCATTATTTTTGGCTTTGTGTGTAGGAGCCGGTTCCCTTGTGATAACAACCAGAGAGGGAAAGCCGGTCCGGGCGGCAGAGGCAGCAGTGGAAGAGCCGGTGGGAGGGTTGCGCACCTGGCAGGGCACACAGGTTTCCTGGAGTGAGGCACAGAAATTCCAAACAAACCAGTCCGGGTTGTCGGTTTCTTCCGCAGCATCTCAGGATCTGCCGGATTATGTGAAAAAGAGCGGCAATGACTATGGTTATAGGAAGTTATCTGCAAAGGAAAAGGAAGCTTATGACAGTCTGTATGCATCAGCACTGGAGGTCGTGGCAGGCAAACAAGATATTGCAGCCGGCAGCAATGGAGTCTATTATGGACTGACTTGTACCTTTGGCAGTGGTACGGTGGCAAGTAAGCAGAAACTGTGGGAGATATTAACTTCCTTTGTGGCAGATCATCCCGAATTTTACTGGATTGGCAGTACATTTGCCTATTCCATATCCGGCAGCGGTGAAGTGAAAAAGATTATGCTGCAGATGGATGAGGATTATGTGAAGGCATCAGATCGTGCAAAATATGATGCACAGATCGACAAGAATCTGGCACGGGTTACCGCCTTGACAAATACCACAACCGATGTATATGAAAAGGTACGCATTGTGCACGACTGGATTGTTTCACGGATTGATTATGCTTATGTTTCCGGTACTTCTACCCCGGAGGACTCAGCTTGGGCACACAATATTATAGGTGTGATGTCAGACTCTTACAAGGCCGGTGTTTGTGAAAGTTATGCGGATACCTTTGCTTTTATATTGAGTACACTGGGGATCCCGAACTTGTATGTACAGGGAGATGGTATTACCGGCAGTGGAGGCGGAGGTCATGCATGGAACATGGTTTCTTTTGATGGGGGAGAGACTTATTGTGATATGGATCTTACATGGGATGACTTAAATGACGGCTGTGAAAAAGACTCCAAAGTATGCCACTATAACTGGTTTGCGATGCCAGACAGCCGTTTTACCAAGGCTCATGAAGCGGATACCAGTAGTAGCACAGGCAGCGACTGGCTCTACGACCTGCCGGATGCCGTGGATACCATGGAATATACATACTATCAGAAGCACAGTGCCATGGCCAATGGGGATAATGTGTATGATACGGTTAGTGCTAAAGCTTTCCTGAAGAAGGCGGCCAATGCAGCCAAGGCACCTAACGATCAGATGCCGTTGATCATCAGTGATTCCACGGTATTTAGTTTGTTGCAGCAGGTGGATTCTAACTTTAGTTCCTATTATAAATTTTCTACTATGACAGATGGAAAAGTGCCATATGAAGGATATATAAGATATGTTATAGTGAATCGACTGGCTCACGCAGATGCTACGGCTACCCCGACGGTAACGCCAACGGCTACAGCTACCCCGACGGCCACACCAACGGCTACAGCTACCCCAACGGCCGCGCCAACGGCTACGGCTACCCCGACGGTAACGCCAACGGCTACAGCTACCCCAACGGCCACACCGACAGCCACAGCCACAGTATCGCAGACGGTTATCCCGACACCAACAGCTACGGTGAAGCCGACTCCGGGTACGACAATCAGCGAGAAACCGTCACCGACGAACCAGACGCCGGCCGGAGAGACCCGGCAGGGAACGACTGCGGCAGCAGAAGATCAGACTACCCAGGCACCACAGCAGACGGTGGAAAGTACCCTGACAGTAAAAGGACAGAAGTATTCTCTCAAGGATGCAGCCAAAAAGACAGTGGTTTTCACCGGGATGACCAACAAGAAAAAGACATCACTCAGCATCCCATCTGCCGTTCGTTACAAGGGTGTGACTTACCGGGTAACGGAGATTGGGGCAAAAGCCTGTGCCGGCAATAAAAAACTGAAAAAAGTAACTATAGGATCAAGAATTGTCAGGATCCGCACCAACGCTTTCTCGGGATGTGTGAACCTGAAAAAAATTGTGATCAAGAGTAAAAAGATAACGAAGATGGACTCAGGAGCCTTTAAGAAAACAAGTAAAAAGGCGGTGATCTCGCTGCCAAAAACAAAGTATAAAAAATACAAAACCATGATGAAAAAGGCAGGAGCCAGAGGTCGTTATAAGAAGGCGTAAAAAGATACAGCCTGTTGGGATGGTACAATAACCGTCTCAACAGGCTGTTTTAATTTTTTAGTTATATTGGTATATTATTCGCTTACAGTTTCGTTTGTTTCAGAAGTCTGTGCATCAGTGGTATCATCTGCACTGTCGTTGAGGTCATCCGAAGACTCGATCAGTGCAAACATTTTCTGGGAGATCGTCTCAATAGCGTTGAGAGATTCGTTTAGTCTATGTAACGCATCCATGTTGGTGGCACTGATGGAAAGGGTACTTCCGGTAGAAGCAGCAACCTGCTGGCTGACAGCGGAAAGATCTGTGATACTGTCTGAAATAGCGGCATTGGCTTTCAGAACATCATCTACAGAAGTTTTTACGGTTGCTACATTTTCAAACAAATGATCGGAGTTTGTCTGAATGTTTGTAAGTTTCACTTCTGTCTTAGCGATCATATCGTTCTGCTCTTCTGCATAGGCAGCGGACTTGGACATTTTGCCGGATGCATCTTCCGCAACAGCGGTAAGTTGGGCGATGATAGCTGAAATCTGCTCGGTAGCCTGCTGCGTTTCTTCAGACAGGTTACGGATCTCATCTGCCACAACGGCAAATCCTTTACCAGCCTCGCCGGCTCTGGCAGCCTCGATAGAAGCGTTCAGCGCCAGGAGATTCGTCTGGTTGGAAATACCAAGGATCGTATCTGTAATCTCCTCTACCTTGTGGATACTGTTGTTCAGATCTCTGGTAGCAACTTCTGTGTCATGGCTGATCAGTGCCACATCTTTGGATTTCGCTTTCAACTGTTCGATCAGTGCCACGCCTTCTTCAACGGCTTGCTTGGTAGTAGCGGAAATATCGCTCATAGTAGCGGTAACACCGTCCACTTTTTTAATATGATTCTGGATCTCCAGTGTCTGGTCCGTCTGATAAGAAATAGATTCCGCGGTCTGTTTGGAACTAGTATCAATTTCGCTGATAGCGGAGTGGCTCTTATCCATGCCACTGTTCAGGTCTTCATAACAGCGCATTGCATGTTCAAACTGCTCTGTCAGATCTTTGGCATGCTGCATGATCTCGCTGGCAACCATATGCTGCTCGGAGGCACGACGCTCAATCTCAATGAGGATCTCGCTGTTGTGACGTTCTTGTAGACGGATGATGGCATAGGCTGTAAAAGCGGAAACAACTACGATCAGTTCCTGTACAATGGCAATGTCCAGTGTTAAATTTGGAGAGCCTGTCAGGAGATGATAGGTGAAAAATGCTCCGATGGTAACAGATGCCAGAATACCGGAAAGTGCCAGAAGTTTGCGGTCATAGTAGATCATGATCATTATAGCGATCAGATACACATAGGTGTACATGTACATATTGCTGGCGGTAAACAGTGTCACGGCATACGAAAGATAAGTGGTTATGTTCAGTATGTGCCGGCATGCCTTGCCGCTCTTAATGATCTTTGGTGCTACAAAATTAATAATGATAGTCAATAAGATGATGACGCTTCGTACAACGATCACCGGGTGGATCACTCTGATGAAAGTCATAGCAGAAACCACCAAGAGACTGATACAGATCACAGTGCTGACAAAACGCGCTGTGGAATTCTGTTCTTGAATCTGTTTTTCCTTTAGTTCCATGTTATATATCCTCCATTCTTAACTAAATGTACGGTTATATTTTAACATTTAATATAAAATTCGTAAATACAAATTTTGACATAAAAGTGATTTGATTACTATTTATGATGAGAAAAACAAGCAGACAGGAGAGATAGGATGAAAAAGAAGATGATTTTTGTTTTGGCAGCCGTGGTATGCGTGCTGGCTATTGTGTTCGTGTGTCAACTGTGGCTGCAGCACAGGATGCAGAATGATACGGGGAAAAAGCCCAAAGCCACAAAAGAACCGGGCGTGGTCCAGGCAGATTTTCAGGTGGAGCAGATCCGTCACACGAAAACGGATATTTACACCGAAGACTATCAGAAAGAGGTGGATGAACAGTTAAGTGCCTGGAAGGGAAAAAATACATATGGTACGGACAATCCACTGATGGTGTGGAATCCATATGGAACTAACACCGGATCCTTTTATTATTATGCCCAGACAGACAAAGCCTGCTATGCGGTATGCCAGATTACACCGGACAAAGGAAGTGTGGTAAAACACCGACTTGTAAATGATGGCAGCGGCAAGGTGACAAAAGAACATGAGTACCTGCTGACAGGACTGGCCACAGGCAGGACCAATGAGATACAGATGTCATTTTATGATGAAAAGGACAAACTTCTTGTCAGCAAAAGTTACACCGTGAAGCTAAACTCCGATAAAGAAGTGCCAAAGATCCTGAAAGTAGAAAAAGGAGAGAGCAAACAGGCTCTTACAGACGGTTTATTTGCGGTGATGGGGCATGATAAATCCAAAGCCGTCAATATTTATTATTATGATAATGACGGTGTAAGCCGTGGCAAAACGCCATTAAATGATTACCGGACAGACCGGATCCTTACAATCGACGGCAAATTGGTTTTTTCCTACAGCCTGACAGACCTGGCGGTGGTGAACCGGCTGGGACGGGTAGAGCGGACGATCCATCTTGGCAAATATGAACTTCATCATGATTTTATGTATGACAAGGACAAAAATACACTGCTGTGTCTTGTGAATGACACCGATAAGGATACCATTGAAGATGTGCTGATCAGTGTTGATTACGCCACGGGTAAAGTACGGGAGCTGGTGGATTTTGAAGTCCTGATGAAAGAATCAAGACAGAAACATGTCCAGAGGAAAGGTGGAAAAAATACTTATGGCGGCACGGAGTTAGACTGGCTGCACCTGAATTCCCTGGATCTCATCAATGAGAACGACGGTATTTTCAGCAGCAGGGAGGAAAGTGTGCTTATTAAAGTGAAGGACATTTATACCAATCCGAAGATTGACTACCTGATCCACAGCGGGTCCCTTTACAAAGGCACCGGACTGGAAAAATATCTGCTGAAACAAAAAGGAGATTTCGTGGGACATGCCGGCCAGCATACCATTACGGTAGAAAAGGATCCGTCGCTGCCGGAAGGACAATACTATCTGTATATGTATAACAATAATTTTGGAAGTGCCAAAACTCTGCCGGATTTTGACTGGAGTCTGTATCCGGGAGTGGGAACTTACCGAAAAGGAACAGCTTCTTATTTTTGCAAGTACCTGGTGGATGAAAAGAAGAAAACCTATGAGATGGTACAGCAGTTTGCCGTTCCGTACTCCAGTGTGGTCAGCGGTGTGAACTACATAGGAAACAATATTACATTCAGCAGCGGTATGGATCATACTTACGGAGAATATGACAAAGACGGAAAGATGATCTGCACCTATACTTACAAAGCCAGCCGGTACGCATACCGGGTGATCAAATATGATTTTACAGGAGTGTATTATGAAAAAGAGCAGTAAAATTGCGTGGATTTTCCTTGCGTTTGCAGCACTGGCGGTGTTTGGGGGACACAATACATCTTTCGCCAAGGTTTACACTATCAAACACAGCACAAAGAATGTCTACACAAAAAAATACCAGCAGGAAGTGACAAAGAAATTAAGCAGGATGAAGAAAAGTTCCTACACGATAGAAAAGCCTCTTCTGGTAAAAAATCCTTACGGAACCCTCAGCACATCCATTTATTTTTACGCCCGGTCGGCAGAAGGATATTATGCAGAGTACACCATTGCCGCTAAAGGAGCCTCTACGGTGAAAGGAACTTGTGGAGGCGGCGGGAAAACTCTGAGAAACATTCATGAATACCTGATACCTGGGCTGGCTTCCGGCCGGACCAATCAGGTGGAACTGCGGTTTTACGATGGCCAGGGAACTCTGAAAAAGACAAAACGGTTTACAGTGAAGATGCCTAAGGACAAGGTGATCCCGGCCATTACCAAAGTGAAAAAGGGCAGCAGCCAGGCGGCTCTGTCTGATGGATTTTTTGCTATGTTTGGCCACGATAAATCCACAGCCACCAACATTTATTATTATGACAACAAGGGAAAGAGCCGGGGACGCACGGTGCTCAACGATTACCGGACAGACCGGATCCTGACAGTAGACGGAAAATGGGTTTTTTCCTATGATCTGGACAAGATCGCTGTGATGAACCGGCTGGGACACATTGTGAAAACTTACACCTTGA
>UMHX01046763.1_pt1 | contig 15231 bp, 10 predicted proteins | sample 1965651 | NCBI WGS metagenome assembly UMHX01 (sample SAMEA4836109, study PRJEB28245) | human gut metagenome | biome: gut microbiome; material: fecal sample | place: Denmark | collected 2008 | reverse complement strand
ATCATCAATGCACTGTTACTTCCACCACCTAAAATGGAATATGTAATTTTAGCTCCTAATACAGAAGAAAGTGCTGCCATTGATCCCAAGGAAAAATCAAAACGACCACTATTTAAATTAATGGATAATGCTATTGTTGTAATCATCACAATTGCAATATATACAACAAAGTTATCAAAACCTGTCATGTTTGAAATCATTGTTTTTCCATTGAACATGCAGATTCCCTGCAATAATACAGCCACCAGTACCGGTATTGTTAATGTACCAATTACATTCTTTACCAAATGTCTATTTTTATTTTTCATGTTGTCCTCTCCTTTCATTTTTCAGGATATTCCATACCCTCTCCAAATAAATGAATTTTTAACTTTTCATTTATTTGGAGAGAGCACGGCTTCTAAATGAAGCCGTGACCTGACTGTAAAAATGAATTACTTCGATGTTACAAGTTCATTGATCTCATCAAAAGTAACAGACTCACCAATAATCTGGTCTAATGTTTCTTTATTGTAAATTGGATTATCTCCGTTATCTGACTTATAAAACTCATCAAATGTAGCCTCGTCAGTTGCAACCTGATAGTTTTGGCTGAGTGAGACTGCATTTCCCTGTTCATCACGGATTACATTTCCATTGATGGCATTTAAAACTAATGCAAATGCAGGACCTACAGAAGATGAATATTTACCGGCAAGATAGACAAGTTTTCCATTTGTGATAGCTTCTCCATTACTCTGTGTAAAGGAATCAATATCTGAGAACTCAATACCAGCAGCATTTAACTGCTGTGTAAAAAATGTTGTTGCCATTCCCACTGAAATAAATGCTTCCGGTTTTGCCTGAATTGCTGCATTGATCTCATCTGTTGTTGTATCACCATAGCCCTGCAGATAAGAAACAATCTGGATATCCCCAGAAATCTTAGACAAATCCACGCTCTGATCAGTAAAAATCTTGCCCACTACTTCTCCCTCTTCTGTAGCACCATCATAGGAAAGTCCCAGACCGGAAAGTACACCCGCTACACGGTATACATGCATAGGATTTGGAATAAATGCCCCATAGATAGCAGCTGTCTTAATGCCTTTTTCCGCAAAGAACCTGCCCATTTCTACACCAGCTTCATACTCTGTATCCATGCTTGGTCCAACCTGACCAAGGAAGTACTCATTTGTCTTATATTTTTCAAACTGCTCCTGATCAAGAGTTCCAGCAGCAACCGCATAATAAATCTGATTTTCCTCACAGGTTTCAATCTGCAATGCACGATCATTACTTGAAAGAGAGATGACTGCCTGATATCCCTGTGAAGCGAATTTTTCTATAGAAGACTTCTCGCTTGCCGCATCTTTAAGTTCATCGGTATAAGTAAATGTCACACCATACTGATTCGCAACATAATCTTCATAATAAGTACGGAACCCTAATGCTTCCTCGCCACTAACATCCTGAACTAAAACACCAATCTTAGCATTCTCTGCTGTCTTTGTCTCCTCCTTGACACTTGTATCACTCGTATCATTTGCTGTGTTGTCGCTGGCTGTATTGTCAGCTGTTTCTTTGCTGTTTCCACAACCAACCAGCATTGTCAACGATATGGCAGCAACCAGTCCAAGGCTTACCATTTTCTTCATTGTACGTTTCATAAATTATTCCTCCCATTTCTCTTATTAAAATTTTATTTTTAACACGTTATGTGTTAAATTCATATTTCTGTTATCGCGGCAACATCTGCGAACGATAATTTGCACTTGCAACATAAACAACTACCAGAAAAAAAACAGCACTGACAATCTGTGTAATTCCATATCCAGATGTTGAATCAATCAGCAGATCCAGAATATTATTTAAAATAATATAGGAAAATCCACCGACTACAGCCGCATAAATTTTCGATCTTGCACCTCCTGAGATTGGCATACCTCCAAACACGATAGCAACCATAATGTTCATCCCTATATCCCCCGCTGTCGTTGTTGTAACAGATGGGGTATAAACCAGCGTCATAAATGCGCCGATTCCAACGCCGATTCCCGCCAGAAGGAATCCAAGTATTGCATATGTATTGTATTTAATACCGGAAAGCTGGGCGCAGATTGGATTTCCCCCAACAAACTTTTCACGTCTTCCAAACTTGGTGTAATCAAAGATGAACGCACATACTACCACCCATATTACCAAAACTATAATTTTAAATGCGGATGTATCCAAATGTTTCACTACCTCACTCGGAATGCTGATTCCGCCTACTGCACCACCTTTTGTGGTAATGATCTGTGATGCAATTGCAGACAAAACAGACATCATTGCCACCGTTGTAACAAACACCGGAATATGAAAAATGGATGCCAGCACAGAATTTAACAAAGAACAGACAATTCCAGACAATAAAATCACAACAATCATTAATATAAAATTTTCAGTTGCATTATATGTCATTACCCCAAGTGTTGCTGAAAAAAGCGTTGCCGCACCCAAGCTGATATCAAACGAACCTAATGTATAAATAAATATTGCACCTGTTGCAACAATGGATAATACAATACCTTCATTAAATATAATCTTGATATACATATCCAGGCGATATCCCTTACTGCTTACAATTCCACAAAATACTGCAAACAATACGATAAGTGCTGCAAACGGCAATGCACCTATCATTATTTTTTTACTTTTTGTCATCTTTCCCAGCCTCCTATATCATGTACTCAATAATCTGTGAGTCAGAAAGATTTTTATTTCTCTCAAATTCTGCCGTAATCTCTCCGTCCTTCATGATCAAAATCCGATCACTCATTCCAATGAGTTCCGGCATTTCCTCGCTGATCATCAGAATGGATTTTCCTTCATTTTTCAACTTAACCATAAGCTGATACATTGCCTGCTTTACACCAATATCCACGCCTCGTGTCGGGCAGTCCAGTATAAGAATTTCACTTCCGCAGCCAATCCATTTTCCAAATACGACTTTCTGTTTATTTCCTCCCGAGAGTTGTGATACCGCCTGATCTCTTCCAGAACATTTAATGGACAATTCCTCAATCTGTTGATTTACATATTTTTTTTCGCGATTTTTTAAAACAAGAAAATCTTTTACGGCAAATTTGCTCATTCCCGCAATTGATATGTTGTCTTCAATACTTGCATTCAAACATAATGATTCCACATCTCTATCCTTAGACACATAACCCATACGTTTCTTCATCGCTTTTGCCGGACTGTCAATTACCGTTCCATCTGCCACTGAAACATTTCCTTCTTCTGGCTTTACTGCACCAAAACATACCTTTCCAAGTGTATGCATTCCACAATGTGCCAGACCTCCGACTCCAACAATTTCTCCCCTTCGCACCTGGAAGGAAACACCTTTCAGTCTATCTGTATAAACAAGATTTTTAACATTCAACGCAACTTCCTGCTGTGCGCTTGCTTCAAAATCACTTCGATAATAATCCCCCTGCAGTTCTCGTCCGATCATGCTTGAACGAATTGCACCCGCTTCAAACTCTTCTTTATTAAATGTTCTGATTATTTTTCCATCTCGAAGAACCGTTAAAGTATCACACACCTCCATAATCTCATCCAGATCATGTGAAATAAAAATCACTGACTTATTTTCTTTGCGGAAACGATTCATAATATCATATAAAATTTCCCTTCCATCATGAGATAAGGCAGTGCTTGTCTCATCAATTACCAAAATCTGAGGCTGTTTCATCACGACCTTTGCAATCTCTACAAGCTTTCTTGTCTGAAAATCCAGCTGTTGCATAAGCATATCGCCAGTAATATCATTTACCCCAATTTTTTTCATGAATTCAGTTGCATCTGCATTCATCTTCCTGCGATTGATCAATCCAAACCTGTTTTTATACCTCTCTGTCTCTGCCAGAAAAATATTTTCCGCAACTGTAATTCCCGGTATTGTTCCGCTTTCCTGAACGATCATTCCAATCCCCTTGTGAAGTGCATCAATCATACTAAGAGGTTTCCAGTCCTGATTTTTAAATATCATCTTACCACTATCGCATGCCTGCATTCCTGCTACAATGGAAGTAATGGTTGACTTTCCTGATCCATTCTCCCCAATTAATCCCCGAATTTCCCCCGGATATACAGAAAGTGACACATCTTTTAAAGCCACTGTACTTCCGAATCTTTTATTCATGTTTTCAACTTTTAATATTGGTTCACTCATGTTTATCACCTCGTCTTTATAGATATTATAAGTTTTCATTAATTTTCATGTGATTTTGTTTTTTATCTGTTTCACTTTAATTTTTAACTTTTTTATGTCTGCTCTTCTTTTCTTTCCACATCTTTTCAATCCGTCATACAAAACAGATTAAAAATTCGATGTTTTTATTGATTTTTTCATTACATTTATGTTTTAATCATTACAATATCTTATTTAGTTTTAAATGGGGGATTTTTTATGTCAGAAAATTACGATCTTATTTCAGAAAATGATATGCACATGCCCATTCGCTGTATAATGCAGCGTTTTGATCATATTCGTTCACAAATGCATGACTATTTTGAATTATCAATGATTGTTTCCAGGAACTGTACATTGCAACTGGATGATCATATATACAATTTAACAGAAGATGACGTGTTCTGTGTTAATCCACTCTCGCTTCATGAACTTCATGGTGTCAACTGTGTGATTGTAACCGTTTTATTCAACCAGACTTTGTTTGAACAGATTCTACCCGTTCCATTCCATCCTCGCTTTTTCTTTATCAGTACGATGACCGATAATCAGGAAGCTATTGTCCAACTCCGCACTCTGATAGCGCACATTATCAAAACAAATATTGATAAAAAAGATGGGTATGAATTACGAAACTGGTCTTATATCTACAATATTATGGATGTACTGTATCGGAACTTCCGCATCAAACTCTCTACTGCTAAAGAAAAGAAAAATCACAAGTATGCTTTACGTATTTCCGAAATCTCACAGTTGATCCAGCAGCATTACACGGAAAATATAACCTTACAAGAACTTGCTGATGCAGTCCATTTGTCCGTTCCATATCTTTCTAAGTTTTTTGTGGAATATTACGGAATGAATTTTTTAAGCTATCTTAACCAATACCGCCTTATGCACGCAGTACAGGAACTCTCAACCACTGATAAGAATATTGATGAAATAGCGATTGACAGCGGTTTTTCCAACAGTCATGCCTTTGTAACTTTTTTTAAAAAGCAATACGGGATGTTACCAAAAGACTATCGCCGTGAACAAAAAAAGAAGAAAGAGAATACTGCCCAACGTGTAGAACAACATAACTATATTTACGGATTAAAAAAATATTTGAAAGAAGATACATTTTTTCAGGTTGTATCTCCTGTGAAAAAAACTGAAATTGAGATTTCTGTAAACGGAAGTTCCTATACTCTGCTTCACACCTGGAAAAAAATGATGACCGTTGGGCGGGCAAGTGATGTACTAATTTGTGATGTTCAAAAAATGTTAACACAGATTCAGGAAACAGTTGGATTTGAATATATTAAATTATGTGGCATCTTTTCTGATGATCTGCATATATACAATGAAACTGCAAGTAAAGTCCCGGTCTATAGCTTTTCTTATCTTGATAAGATTTTGGATTTTGTTATCGTCAATCACCTAAAACCCTGGCTTCAATTATCCTACATGCCGGAAAAACTTGCAAAATATCCAAACAGACGATTGTTTGGTGCAAATGTCAGCCAGCCCCACTCTGTCAGTGCATGGTGTCAGCTGGTCCATGAATTTTTGCTTCACATCACTGACCGTTACGGGTTAGATACCATAAAGACCTGGAAATTTGGTCTATGGAACCAACCGAATACTTCTTCCGACCTATTTGGCTTTACAAACGAAAATGACTTTTTTCTATTCTATAAAAGCACTTATGATTGTATTAAAGATTTTTGCCCTGATATCGAATTTAGTCTTCCTCCAACCTACTACATTGTAGGCGAAAGCTATGAAAACTGGTATCTGAACTTTTTGGAATGGTGTAAAAAAAATTCCTGTCTTCCAGACTGTTTAAGTTTTACATACTACGACACTAAAATGATTTCCGATAAAAATCATTCCAAGGAATCGTTTGGTTTTGTGTATGCAATGAGTCTTTCTGAATCTCCTGATGGGTTAAAAGATTTTGTTATGCAGGTTCTCCGTGAACGACGCCAGCTTGGACTTGGTAATATGCCAATCTACCTGTCAGAATGGAACAACACACCAAGCCAGCAGGATTTGCTCAATGATACATGTTTTAAATCGTGCTACATTGTAAAAAATATTTTGGAAAATTATGACCGACTAGATAGTTTTACTTATCAGGCTCTTACCGATCTTATGGCAGATGACGCTCTGCCCAACAAACTCTTTTTCGGTGGACTAGGTCTGTTCACGGTAAATGGAATTCCAAAAGCAAGTTATTATGCTTATACTCTCTTACGGCAGTTAGGAGATCAGTTTTTAGGACGAGGAGACGGTTATTTCATTACCCGTAAACACAACAGTTATCAGATTATGTTGTACAATTACAAACATTTTAACTATCTTTATGCCAACGGAGAACGTTTTGATATGACAGAAACAGATCGCTATACTGTATTTGCAGATTCTGATCCAGTCACAATCGAACTATGTCTTTCTAATATTCCGCAAGGTACATACAAAATTTCTGAGACTTATGTAAATCGAACACATGGGAGTTCTTATGACCAATGGGTTTCCATGGGTGGATTAGAACTTACCACTCCTTATGAATTTGACTTGTTAAAAAAAGCATCCTCTCCAGGATTCCATCAGAAGCTGATGCATATCGCTTCTGATGAAACCCTAAGATTGAATGCAGAATTAGAACTATTAGAGATTCGACTTATTCAAATCACACCTGTCATCTGCCCATCTGACGTTAGCAGATAGAACAAATAGAAAGCAGATCTTTAAATGCCTGAATCGGATATGTCACTTGGCTATGACCTGCGGCATCTCCGATTCCAGCACTCTGAAAATCACCAGCATAAGCAGCATCAATACCGGCAAGCGCATCCTCTACGACCAGACAATTTTCAGGTTTTTCACCAAGCATCTCAGCCGCTTTCAAAAATACTTCCGGATCCGGCTTTGATTTCGTAATATTCGTTCCGTCACTGATTGCATCAAAGTATCCGTTTAATCCAATCTGTGTCAGAATCTTTTTCGTATTTTTACTGCTTGATCCAATCGCAAGCTTATACCCTCGCTGACGTAATATTTCCAGTGTCTTTTTTACCTCCTGCGACAGATCATCCGGAGACATCTTTTCCAACAGACGAACATAACTTTCATTCTTCCTTGCGGCAAGTTGTTCTTTTTCCTCCTGTGTATATTCTCTTGATGCTTTCTCCAAAATAATGTCCAGACTTTCCATACGACTTACTCCCCGTAGTCTGCCATTAATTGTCTCATCGAAATAAATTCCTTCTGCGTCTGCCATTTCTTTCCATGCCTGATAATGATACTGATCCGTAAAGCATATAACACCATCCAAGTCAAAAATAATTGCACGTATTGTATTCATAGGATACCCCCTTGTAAACTTATAGACTATGTATCTTTTTTTAAGATAACAAAAATAAGGACAGCTTTTTAGACTCTCATTCGACTAAAAAACTGTCCTTATTTTCTGCATTGTCTATCTTTTATAATGTTCTAACCGATACTTTCGCGGTGTCATTCCATATCTTTCTTTAAACTGCCGGAAAAAATAGCTCTGATTTTCATAACCAACATCTAACGCAATCTCTTCCACTGACAAATCTGTCTCCAATAATAAATGTTCAGCTGTCTCAAACCGCCTGTGCTGCAAAAGTTCCTGAAAATTATATCCGGTCTTTTGCTTGATGAGTCTGCTAAGTACCGTCATGGACTGATGGGTATCTGCTGCTATCTTGGTAAGATTTGCATTTTTGCAGTCACTGTTAATATATCCAAGTACTGCCTGTACAACCGTCTCCTTATAATCCATGGAAGAATTATGGCTTAAGCTTTCAAGATGATTCAGCAGATATAAAAATACAAGTCCCATAGAATACTGATTAATTACATCCTCATTTGCATGTTCATGTAACATGGAATCAATCATATTTTCCATAAGATTTTCCACCTGCGGATCTTCCTGCAGCTGGAACAGCAGGTAATGTGAAACGGGATCTTTCTGCCGGAACGCACCGACAATAAATTCCGCCAGTACATTTTTCTCATGCAGCATGGAAAGCGGAATCTCAAAAAATTCCGGAAGTGCGATAAAATTGATTCCAATGTCCTCGTATTCTGCACGGCGGATGGCATGACATACCTGCTGGTTTAACATCAGCACATCTCCTTTATGCAGTGTCAATTCTTTTCCCTCTATGATATGCGTAATATTTCCCTGCACCACATACATCATCTCTACATAATTGTGTCTGTGCTCCGGAAAATCCACAAACCGGCTATGCGGACGTACTGTGATAAGCCGTCCTCTTTTTAGCAGCAGCTCCCTGTCAATCTCACTGATCGATTCTTTTGCATACAATTGCTTTTCAATATTTCCCTGTCCTGCCTGATATTTTTTCTCTTCTTCTGATATAATCATCAGTTCCTGTAAAAGCTGTTCTCTCATGTCGGACTGTTATTTTCCTCCCTCATCGGAATCAGAATCTTTAAGTCAAACCAGTTCTCTTTTGTGTCAATGCTGACCGCACCGTCATACTTGTTGACCGTATAGCGGATACTTTTGAGTCCGTACCCGTGATATTCTTTCTCTTTTTTGGTTGTGACCAGTTTTCCCTCCTGATACTCTAAGTTCCCTTCATAATAATTTTCAAACCGGAGGATCAGAAAATTTTTCTGCTTGGAAACCGTCACATGCACAAGCCGCTTCTCTTTGTCCGGTATTTTCAGTTCACACTCAATCGCGTTATCGAGCGCGTTTCCAAAAATACTGCAGATATCCATCACATCCATGAAATTAAGCAGTGTGCCGTCCGCAACACAGGTAAACGTGATCCCATGTTTCGCGCAATAGAGGCTTTTGGTAGTGAGCACCGTATCGAGCACTTTGTTTCCGGTCTTATTCTGTGTCTCATACTGTCTTATCTCATCCTCCATGCGGTTTAAATATTCTTCGCGTTTTTTCGGATCATCCTCACTCCGCAGGAATGCGATCTGGTGTTTTAAATCGTGATATTTATAATTGATCAGTTCGATACTCTCTCTCGACTGCTTGTACTGCACATACTGATTCTGCAGCACATTCTGCACGGATTCGAGTTCTTTTCTCACACGCAGTTCCCGGCACTGGATCAGATGTGCATAAAGGATCGCAATACCGCCAAGATCTACTAATGTACGGATATTTCCGATCTCAAACGAATAGCGACCGGAAAACGGTGTATTTTCCGTGAGAAAACTCATGTTGCTAACAGCAAACACCGCAACTGCGATCAGTCCGGCGGAAATATATTCCCGGTGGCTGATATTCATTTTCCCGTCTTTTGGCATATGCACCCGCAGGATTTTATACAGGATCAGGGCGATCACACCATAGATCAAAACCAGAAGACCTCTGCAAAGCCACCAGTTTGTCATCGCCTCGTCGAAAAAATAACATACGACCTGCCATTCGAACGATGCCATAAATTCCGCAACCACAAATGCGATCATTCCAAAATAGGCAGCATCGGTAAAAGTGACCTCGCAGCAGCTATAAATAAATCCGATCATCAAAAATACTGCCACGATCATACACGGGATCCAGAAATAAATCTTAATATCATCCGTTGCGACCAAAAACACACTCTGTATCAGAAGCACAGCCGCCATAATACCTGCTGTCTGCCATTTTCGGAATCTCTTTTTGACCGGCAGGATAAATAACATGCATGCCATCCACTCTGCGATCGCCGTATAGATTCTTGGTATATCCGGCATAATATGTTCCATCATTTGATAACCTCTCCCCAGTATTTTGTCAGTTCTTCCATAAATTCTTTTTTGCGCGCACGGCTTAATACCAGCCGCTCACCTTTTACCATGGCACAGCCGTCCGTGATCCCGTCCACATGCGCTAAATTGATGAGATACCCCTTATTACCACGGCAGAAGTTCATATCAGCTAATTTTTCTTCCATCTCTTTCATTGTGCCTGTTGTCTCATAGTCGCCAAGAATTGTGTGCAGGATCAGCGTATGCCCCTGGCTTTCGATATAATAAATATTTGCGATATTGATCCGCACCGTCCCGCCTTTCATGCTGACCATGATCATCTTTGTTTCTCTTTTTTTCATGCGCCCGATCGCACGGCTGAGTCTCTGTGAAAATGCAAAATACGACACCGGTTTTAAAACATAATCGAGTGCATCCACCGCATAGCCGCGGATCGCATACTGTGCCATGTTTGTGATGAAAATGATGACGACCTCCGTGTCCACTTTTCGGATCTCCTCCGCTGCCGACATGCCATCCATAAATTTCATTTCCACATCCATCAAAATGATGTCATACTGTGACTGATATTTATTGACGATCTGATCCCCATCCGAATAGATCGTGATATCAAAAGCCTCCCCATTTTCTTTTTCATATTGATGTAAAAATTCCTCAAGCTGCTTTGCATACATCGCTTCATCTTCTACGATTGCAATTTTTATCATATATTTTCTCCATTTTTTCTTCCAGTGTACCTGCTCCAATTCGCCGTTCGTCGATCATGTAAACATGTTGACTCACCTGCGCTCATGATATCATCCCCCACGAACGTTTTATAAACGCAAATGGGGACCTGTACCTCAGATTTATTTTAGTACAAGTCCCTGATATTTGCCACTTATTTATCTAATCCCGTTTCACTGCCGCTTTGATCAGGTGTGCCGTTCCCCTGATGCGGTGTCCGTTTGCCATCTCCGTCAAGGCTTCTGCCATCTCCATAGTGACAAAACCCCCCGTCATTTTCGCATAGCCGCGGATCGGCATATTGTAATTAAACAATACGTTCAGATTCGGTTTTCCCTGCCATTCGCTGATCTTTAACAAAATACGCAGTACCCCGTAAAACAGTTTACCAAAAATTCCCTTTCCATAATAGAGCTGGCAGACTGCATCATTCATGCGGATCTCCCCGCTCCAGCTTCCATCCGGGATCTCTCTTCCATACAGTCTGCGGAATGTATCATCGGAAATGTTTTTGATCTCACCACTGAAATATTCCGGCAGTTCTTCTCTGCTGTAGCCACCCTCTGTGACAGTTCCATTTACCGCAAGTGATCCCTCAAGCAGCATTTCTTCCGCATTGCTTCCGATCATGATCTGATAGGTTCCCGTTTCCACTTCCCAGCTGTCTGTCCGTGTATCATAAAAGCGGAATGTCTTATCGTCAAATAAAATCTTTACCTCTTTTTCTTCTCCCGGAGCCAGTTCCACCCGCGCAAAACCTTTCAGTTCACGCAATGGACGGAACACGGAATCAGATTCTTTTCCGACATAAAGCTGTGCGATCTCTGTTCCTGCCACAGTTCCGGTATTTTGGATCTTAAATTTCACACCTTCCGGATCCACTGTCAGATCACGGTAGGTAAATGTGGTATAACTGAGTCCGAAACCAAACGGGAAACGCACTTTTTTACCTACTGTTGTGTAGTAACGGTATCCCACATAAAGTCCTTCCCGGTATTCGCTGCTTCTCTCTTTGCTCGGATAGTATTCGTATGCCGGCGTATCTTCATAATGAAGCGGATAGGTTTCATTCAATTTTCCGGATGGACATACTTTTCCGGTCAGAACATTAAGCATCGCAGACGCTCCCGCCTGACCACCAAGATAACCGTGTACAATTCCTTTGACATACGGATACCACGGCATTTCCACGGAAGATCCCGCTGAGAGGACTACAATCACATTTTTGTTTACTGTGGTAAGCTCATTGATCAGTTCATCCTGTGCTACAGGCATATGCATATGGGCACGGTCGAGTCCCTCAGATTCGCTGATCTCGTCAAGTCCTCCGAAAAACAGCACCACATCCGCATTTTTTGCTGCTTCCACGGCTGCTTTTACCATTTTTGCATTTGGTTTTCTGTTTCTGATATAACCCTGTTCACAGGCTGTCATCGTAAGTCCGCTGTCTTTTATCTCCTCTAATATGGACTCCGGCGGCATTGCCGGATTCACTAAGGAAGATCCTGCTCCCTGATATCGCGGAGTCTTTGCAAAGTCTCCGATCACAGCCACTTTTGTCCCCTGTTTTAACGGAAGGATCTGCTCTTCATTTTTTAAAAGGACGATGCTCTCCTCGGCCGCTTTGCGTGCAAGTTTATGATGCGCTTCCTTATTGAAAGTAGTTCCTTTTCCATCCACGGTCGCCTGATGCGTCGCAAAAATGACACGGAGCAGTTCATCTAAGCGCTGATCTAACACACTCTCTTCTAATGTTCCGTTTTTCACGGCATTTACGATATCATGCATTCCGGATTTTCCGGTGCCCGGCATCTCAAGATGACTTCCGTTTTTCACGCCGAGTGCGTGGTCGTTGCTTCCACCCCAGTCGGATACCACATATCCGTCAAAGCCCCATTCATCGACTAAGATTTCCTGTAACATGTGGCGGTTCTCATTGGCATAGACACCGTTTACTTCATTATAAGAAGACATGATCGACTTCGCTTTTCCTTCTTTTACCGCGATCTCAAATCCGGTCGTATAGATCTCGCGGAAGGTTCTCTCATCCACAACGGAATCATTTGCCATACGGCGCAGTTCCTGGCTGTTTGCTGCAAAATGCTTCGGGCAGGCTGCGATTCCTTTGCTCTGGATTCCCCTTACATAGGCTGCCGCCATTTTTCCTGCATGGTACGGATCTTCGGAAAAATATTCAAAATTTCTTCCACAGAGCGGGCTTCTCTTGATGTTTAATCCCGGTCCTAAGATCACATTGACATCCATGGTCACGGCTTCCTCTGCTAATGCCGTTCCGATCTCCTCACCTAATGTTTCATCCCAGCTGTTTGCAACCGAGGCTGCGGTCGGAAAACAGGTCGCAGGGAGACTTGCATTTAATCCCAAGTGGTCTCCGGCTCCCGCCTGTCTTCTCAATCCGTGCGGTCCGTCAGACATCGCCATGGACGGGATTCCGTATTTTTCAAAATCCACTGTCTCCCAGGTGTTTTTGCCGGACATCATCAGGGCTTTTTCTTCGAGTGACATCTGTTTTATGATAGATTCGTAATTTAAACTCATGATTGATCCTCTCTTGATTTGTGATCTGCACATCTTTCACTTTCGTAATTTCAGCATAGCACAAACAAAAGATGACGAGGGAGTATTACACAAATGGGGGCATTTTTTGCATAAACTGTCAAAAATGCCCCCGAAGAGCTTTCGCTCTCAATCATGCTCAATCATAGTCATCATAATAGTCATCATCGTAGTCATCATCATCCGCAATAACATTCACGGTATATACTACTTTTTTACCCTTTGCCTTACCACTTGTACATGTACAGGTTACCCGTACTGTTCCTGTCTTTTCCGCATAAAACTCAACGTCCGTTCCGGTTGTTTTTCTTTCTGCAAACGAGACAATACTTGTATCACTGATCTCCCATTTTAACTGACTGTTCTTTATTGAGGATCCTTTTTTGACCTCTAAATCAAAATCATCCCATGCTTCTACATATTTGACCGATTCTCCAACCTTTGCCAATGAATAATCACTCTTTTTCTTCGTCACAGTTACAGTTATCGTATCACCATATTTCTTCTTACTCTTTCCCTGTACATAACACCTGATTTTTGCTTTTCCTGGTTTTACTGCAATGAAATCCATTTCATCGCCTGTGCGGTCACGATCCTCAAATTTTACATATTTTTTTCCTGAAATAATTTCCCAGCGGATATAATCGTCCTCAGCATCTATTGGAGTTACTTTCGCTCTGATTTCAAACTCCTTTCCCTGAGAAACCTTTTTTGCCGACTGCGCTATGGAAACCTTCTTCGGTTTCCAGTTATAATCTGCCTGTGCTGAAATGTTTCCTGTACCAATTACCGCCATCACGACCAAAAGTACAATTAAAACCTGTTTTGCTGCTCTCTTCATAAACAAATCCTCCTTTTTTCATGAGAGTTTCTCATTTCTAATTGTTTTGCTTTGTACTTTGATTATATCATGCATTTATTAGAACATTATTAATACGACAAATTTTTTATAATCATTATTGATTTCCATATGTCTGCTTTTATCAAAGCGGCAGTTTTACCTGAAAAACACTCCCACTGCCTGCCTCACTTTTCACTTGGATTTTTCCTCTGTAAAACTTCACAATTTCATAAACCATGGCAAGCCCAAGTCCACTTCCCTCGCCTCCTCGCGATACATCAGTCTGATAAAACCGCCGGAAGATCTTTTCCTGCTCTTCTTCTGCAATTCCTATCCCATCATCCGTTACAGACAAAACAAGTTCCGTTTCTTCTTTCTTTAATTTCACAAAGATATGCCCATTCTCTTTCCCATAACGATAGGCATTGCTGACAAGATTAACGAGAATTCTTGATAAAAGTTCACGATTTCCATAAAACACTGCCTGCTCCGTCTCATAATCAAGCATAATTTCCTTTTCTCTTATCAGCTTCATATCAGAGCAAATAGATGCCACCAGTTCTTCCATATCAACAGCTTCCTCTGCATATTTTCCTGATTTCATTTCCAGTCTGGCAAAGTCCAGCATATGATCAATAAGTTTTGTCATTTTCCGCGCCTGACGCCTGATTACCCGCAAGGCATCTTCATATTCCCCTACGCTTCTTTCTTTTTCAAGTGTATACTCACACTGTGCTGAAATGACAGCCATCGGTGTTCTTAGTTCATGTGAAACGTCAGATGTAAATTGTTGTTCCTTTTCAAATGTACTTTCCAGTCGTTCAAACATCTCATTAAATATATCCGCAAGCTGGTGCAGTTCATCATTCCCTTTTCCAAGATTGATCCTGCATTTCAAATCAGTATCTTCTCCAATCTTTCGTGCAGTCCCAGCTATTTTCTGAATTGGATTTAATGTACGCCCAGCAATAAAATATCCTCCCGCAGATGCTATTACGACCAGAACCGGCAGAAGAACCAGTGCAATCCGCATAATCCCAAAGCTCTGACGCTCTCCCTGTTCCTCTGATACCACTCCACGAAGCCATAATCCGTTAAGTCCTTCTGC
>UMHX01003623.1_pt1 | contig 15261 bp, 10 predicted proteins | sample 1965651 | NCBI WGS metagenome assembly UMHX01 (sample SAMEA4836109, study PRJEB28245) | human gut metagenome | biome: gut microbiome; material: fecal sample | place: Denmark | collected 2008 | reverse complement strand
ATCTAATGTAACATTTTCTTGATTTGAATATCCATTTTCTGTTGTCAATTGTTTATCTTGTGCTATTTTTTGATTATTTTCTTCTTGAGCTATATAATATTGATTTAATATAACTATTATTAATATCATAAATATAACTACTGCTGTAGCCAGAAAAATATTTTTTTGATTTTTATTAAAAAATCTCATAAAATTGTTCATTCTATTCACCTCCAAAAATATCTAATTCAGAATTTTCTTGAACATTGTTAAACTCTACTGCACTTTCTATCATATCCAAACAATTTTTTCTAACTAAATCACTTGATTTTGAACTACGATTGTTTTGCACTGCTCTTTCTGCTATCTCCTCCCTTGCAGACTTATCATTAATAACTCTGTCTAATTGATTTCTGCTTTCTAAACTATTCTTATACTTGTATACTTCTAATGCTTTTTTATCTGCTTCCTCAATGCTATAAGAACTATTATGTTTTCTTAAGTAATTTGAATATCTAAAAATTTTCTTTTGCTCATTAACATCTTGTATAGCAGATTTTACAACTATATGTTTTGCTCTTCTAATCATTTCATCTGATTTTGCACCATAAGTGTTTTTAAATTCATCTTGAACATCATCTCTTTCAGACCAATCTTTAGCTATTCTATTTTTTCTTTCGTCATCTGAACTGCCATAATTTACTTCTCTAGCAACTCCTTTTGCAAACTTCTTGCCACTTTTATACACTTTTCCTCCAAGGGCAATTCCTCCTGCTAAAGAACCAATTGCCTCTTTGGCTGTATATTTTCCATCTGTCAAACTAACTCCTGCTTGTACAGCAGCTGTTGTTACTCCTACTGTTGCTTGTACAGCCCCTTTCAAAACTTTGTCTGTTAATAATTCTTGAACATTTTCACCAGCTGTTTTGTCAAAATTCCAAACAGGTTTTATGGCTTTCTTTCCTAATGCCTTTACTCCACTTATAGTTCCTCTTCTAAATCTATCTAAAGTACCTCTATCTTTATATTCATTTTTCTTTGTTTGTTTTTCTTCATTTTCTGGATTAGTTTCTGTATTATTTTCATCTGTATTATTCATATTTTCATTTGTATTTTGGTTAGTAACTATTTGTTGAGGAACTTGTCCTTTAGCTTTATTTCTAAGTTCCATTTCTTCCTCATATTTTCTCATTTCTTCTTTATTATTTGCTTTTTTTGCCATTTCATATTGTAATTTTAATTGTTCATCACTAAGATTTGAATATGGTCTCTCCAAAAATGCCTGAGGATTTCCATGATTTCTTATATATTTATTTTGTAATATTCTCTTATGTAGAACATTATAATATTTTTGTGCCTCATCAATTTCTCCTCTTTCTAAATGCCATCTCATCTTATCTAATAATTGATTTGAATTTAGATGTGAATATTCATCATTATATTGTAATGGAATATTATTTTTTTCAAATGGATCTTCATTAGCTTTTATTGCTGCTCTTAAAATTTTAAATCTTCCTTCTGTTACTCTATTATATGGACTATTATGTCCTTTTCCTTCTATTAATCCATCTTGTTTTAGTTTATTAAATGCTTCTTCAAATGATTTTGTTTGTTCTCTCTCTTTCTTAAATTCTTCATCTGCCAAATTCTCCCTAGTCTTAAGAATTCCTTTATCAAGTAACAAAGACTCTGGTGCTACTTCCTCTTCGTCATCATAGTCATCCCATTGATCATCATCATCAGTATCTGTATTTAAGTTATTTTTATCATCACTACCATTTTTACTTGTTTCTTTTATTTTTGGTGCTGGTGGTGGTGCAAACATTCTTTTAGCACCATTCATAACTGCTGATGTCATTGCCGCAGCCCCAATAGTTTTTTCAAGTCCATTTTCCATTCCTTTTCCAGCTCTTCCAAATCCAAATATTTTCTTAAACATTTTTTCTGCATTTGCCATAAAGAACAATGCTATAATTGCATATATTGGATTTTTTACTGATATTTGCACAGCTGTTCCTATTAATAAATTATATAATAATAAATGAACTGGTTGTAATAATGCTGTATATATATATTCTTTTAACCAGAAATCAAACCCTCTTGCTTTTCCTCCACCTTTTTTATCTAATGGATACATCATTGCAACAAGTGGTGCAACAAGTGTTAAAATTGCCATTTTTAACATTCTTTTAAAATATATAAATGTAAATTTAAAAGTTAATGTTATAAATGCTATATATATGATAACATATCCTAATTGATTTGTTAGTGAATTTTCTTGTGCTTGAAATCTAGCTAATCCCATAAAATTCGTGATAAATGTTTTATCACCAAATGTAACTTTTATATTTCCTATACTTTTACCAAGTAAAGTAGTGAATTTTTGAATTAAAACTATTATAAATGCCATTATATAATGCATTATAAATATTAAAAACATAGCAATAACCCAATTTATTAATGCACTTTTATACTCTGCTTTTTTTCCTGCTGATGAACTAAGTATAATTTTAATACCTAAATATATAAGAATTGATAATAATCCAATAACAGCTATATATCTCAAAACTTGATACCATATTGAAACCATTTTTCTTAATGAATTCCATCCTGTTGATTCATTTTGTTTTACTTCACCATTTTTTACAGTATTTCCTCCAATAAAATCAATTCCAAAAACGTCAATTTCTCCTTTAAAAATTTCCTCTGGTGTATATTTAAAATTTGGATATTTTAAATCTGGTAAATTGCCAAATGCATTTTTAAATTCATTAATCTCACTTTCCGTATATGTTTTACTTGTATTTGCTTCTAACAATTTTGAATTATCGACTTCGTCCCATGAAACCATCATACTTTCAAATGAAGTTCCCAACATGCACTTAGTCAATATTGACATTATCGCATCTCCAATTGCTCTAACTATTTCTACTAGTGGACCTAATAATGTTCCTGAGTCATCATTAATATCTGCGCCTAAATTATCATCATCTGCATTTGTAACATCTTGATCTGGGTCTATTGTTTCTTCCGTAGTACTTGCTGTTGTACCAGATGTAGTACTCTGTGTTACTGTTGTAGCCGAAGTAACTGCATATATAATACTACTATAATTAAATTGAAATAAAATATTCATTAATATAATACATGTTAATAATTTATATACAATTTTTTGCACATTTTCACCTCATTCTTTATGTTGTTTTGCTATCAAAATATCTTATTGATGCACTTACTGCTTTTTCTTCTTTTCTTGTTTTTTCTGCTTTTTCTGTATCCATTCCTTTTGTAATTGAATCCAAATATTGTTTTTCTCTCTTTTGATTATATGTAATTGATGATATATTCTGTTTTTTCCTCTTCTTTTTATGTGTAAGTATAGACATTGCAATTACATCTTGTTTATCTCTTTCTTTATCAATTGCCTTTTCCTTAGCTCTTCCTGTTAAGTTTGCAGTTTCTGGATTTTCTTCAACTTCTTCTTTTGCAACTGCATTAGAATATGTTATACATTGTTTTATTTCATCCAAATCTATGAAGCCTCTTGTTACATAATTATCTACAATTCTATCTCTATACTCTCTCCATTCATTTCCATATTTTTCTTTACAGAATTGTATTACATCATCTCTATTTTTAAAGTTTTCTTTATATACTTCCATCTTTTCATTTTTATCATATCCCTCAACATACCCTGTTCCGAAAGTATCTATAATATTATCCGTCTTTTTAGTACCATATGCATATCCTACTGAAAAAGATGCTAATGCCTCTGTTGGTTTATAATGACCATCTGTTAAACTTATTCCAGCTTGAACTGCAGCTGCCGTAATTCCTATTCCAGCTCCAACAGCTCCTTTAGCTATATTTCTTACAAACCTTTTTCCATTATATTTTGCAGTTCTATTTACATCATATATTGGTCTTATTGCCCTTTTCCCTATAGCTCCTATACCACTACCAATTCTCATAGCTACTCTTCCACCTCTAGAATTTGCTATATTTGACATTGTCTGTCCTACAGGTGTTTCGAGTGCTTGTGCAGTTAAATCTTTTCTTTTTTCATGCATACTTCTCATAAGTTGTTTTATTGGTTTTTTATTTGCTGGTAATTCACTTCTAGGAATTATATCACCTAATAACTTTGGTCTTCCAATTGGCTCTTCTATATCTTGATCTTGAATATTATTATTATTGCTCAATCTATGATTTGTATTATCACCTATTGGTCCATTATTATTTTCATCATCATCTATATTTTCTCTATCATCATCTGCTGATGTTGGAGATTGTGTAGTTTGTATTGAATCATTTAATAATTCTGCTGTTTTATAATCTTTATTTAATGCTCCTGGATATCCAATTGCTTTTGATGAATTTGCTCCATTGCCTTTTTTTCCAACTAATTTTTTTACACCATTAGCTGCAGAAACCATTGAAACGGCACCAAGTCCTCCAACCATTCCTTCACGAGCTTTATCAAATCCAAATATCTTTTTCAACAATCTTTCTGCTTCTGTTAGAAATGTTAAAACTGCAATTGCATATAATGGATTTTTTACAGCAATTCCCATTGCTGAGCTAACCATTACATAATATAATAAATAATGTACTGGTTGAATTAATGCATTAAAAAAATATTCCTTTATCCACATTGAAAAACCTTGCGCTTTTCCATCAATAGATTTATCTATTGGATATGTAAATGCTACAATTGGTGCAATTAATGTTAAAAATGCAATATTTAAAACTCTTTTTAAATAAATAACTGTAAATTTTATTGTATATCCTACAAGCATTATATACATAATTTCATATCCAATCTTTACTGCAATTGTATCATATTCTGTACAAAATCTTACTAATCCGATTAAATTAGTTGCAAATGTATCATATCCATTTCCGCCAACAACTCTTAGAAGTGGCATACTTGCTCCTAATTTATCATTAAACATATTTATTGCTGTAATTATAAATGACATTATATAATGCATAGAATATAAAATAGCTAATCCAACAATCCAATCTATTATTAATTCTTTATATTTAGCCCTATTTTTTGTATTTGAACTTAACATTATTTTTATACCAATATATATTAATACAGATAAAAATCCAACTGTTGCTATTAATCTTAATGCCTTATACCAATTAGCTAATGCTTGTCTTACAACTCCTAGTCCTTCTGCTTGTCCAACACCAGAAATAAAATCAATATTTAATAAACTTATTTTCCCAGCAAATATTTCCTCTGGACTATAATGAATATGAGGATATTCAACATTACTTATTTTTCCTTTAGAACCTAAATAACAAAGAATTTGATTATTTAAAGAAAGATCAAACATTGTATCTATATTTCTACTGTCAACAACTCTACATTTATCTATATAATTTGTTTTTACATAATTTGTTATTTGGGCCTGATCTGTTACATCAGAATACATAAATTTTTGAATTATTCCTAGTAAAGTATCTGCAACACAGTTAACCAAAAAAAAGAATGGTTTTAATAATACTCCTCCTATGTCCCAATTAGTATCTCCTGAATATGTTTTTCCACCAACAATCATTTCATTTGTAAAATTTATGAAACTTGAAGATTTAGCTTCTTCATTTTTTTTCGTAGTATTATCTGCTCCTGTATTTTTTACAACCTTAATATTACTTATTTTCATTTCTGTATATCTACCATCTGTATTATCATCTGTTATATATTGACTTTTAGAACCAGTTTCACATTTCATTTCAAAGCCTAATACTATTGTTGTATTGTCATCAATTTTTATAATTTTACCTTCAGATGATGTAATTTCTCCTGCAGTAGTATCATTTAAATCAATTCCACATAGATCAGCAAGTTCTTCTACTGTTCCAGAATAAGAATATGCTTCTTCTAATTTACTTCTTAACTCTTCAACTAATTTTTTTCTTAATTCTGAATATGTTTCTTCTCCAACATTTCCTTCTGCAACACTTATATCATCCAAATTTTCATTTGTTGATTCAGCTAATACTATATTGCAAAATAACCAGTTAAGTAAAATAATTATTATACTTACACAAATCAATATTTTATTAAAAATATTTTTTTTCATTACATCACCTCTCTAAATATTAAAGTAACTTTTTTAATTACACTCTCTTAAATATACTAAAAGAGTGTAATTCATAAAAATCGCCTTATTTTTCTAAGTATTGGTTATATCTTCTTATTGCTTCATCTTCATTTCGTATTGTATTTGCTGTTGTTTCTGCTTGTGTTTGACTCATTCCTTTTGTTCTTGCAGCAATTAATTGTCTTTCTTTTTTCTCATTATATGGTGTTCCAGAAGTTCCTTCCTTAGCTTTTCTCTTTTGAACATTCTTTATTGCCATTGCTGTTAAGTCTTGTTTATTTCTTATCTCAATTTTTTGTTTTTCAGTTAAATTACTATTATTTTTTGTAAGTTCAGCTGTTGCATTATTTGAATATTTCATCATTTCTTTCATTTCACTTAAATCTGTGAAACCTCTTGGAACAAAGTTATTTACCATTCTATCTCTTTGTTCTCTCCAATCATCTCCATAATTTTCTTTACAGAACTGAATTACATCATCTCTATTTGAGAAATCTTCTTGGAATGCTTTCATTTTTTCTGGCTTTGTATAACCATCTCTATAACCAGATGTAAATGTATCTACAGCCCCTCCTGCAGCATTACCTGCAAATCCATAACCAGCAGCAAATGATCCTATAGCTTCTGCTGGGCTATATTTACCATCTGTTAAACTTATTCCAGCTTGAACTGCCGTTGCTGTAAGTCCTACAGCTGTTCCAACTGCACCTTTAGCAACATTTCTAATAAATCTTTTTCCATTATATTTTCCACTTTTATCAAAATCATATATTGGTCTTACTGCATTTTTTCCAATAGCAGCTAATCCTCTTCCAACTTTTGATTTTGCAATTTTTGAATTTTTTACTTTATTTGCTAATTTATGTATTGGTGTCTTTTCTTTTTGTTTAATTGGTTCCATATTTCCATTAAACTGAGGTGGTGGTGGTAAATTACTATCATCACCATTATTTTGTTGTTGCGATTGATGTTGTTGTGATTGCATCTTACTTGCATCAGGTCCACCTTTTGGTCCTTTTCCTAACATTCCTTTTAAACTTGATGCTATAGCTGCACCTGCAATTGCATCTTGCATTCCTTTTACTGTTCCTCCGCCAGCTTTATCAAATCCAAATATCTTCTTTAATAATCTTTCTCCTTCTGGCATAAATGCTAATACAGCAATTGCATATAATGGGTTTGTTCCTGATATTCTCACTGCAGAACCAACTAAAACATAATATAGTAAAAAGTGCATTGGTTGTAATAAAGCATTAAATATGTATTCTTTTACCCACATATCAAATCCTTGTGCTTGCCCATCTGCCATTTTATCAATTGGATATGTAAAAGCAACTATTGGAGCAATCAATGTTAAAAATGCCATATTTATCAATCTCTTTAAATAAATCATTGTAAACTTAAATGTATACACTGTTAACATTGTATATAATATCAAATATCCAGTTCTAAATAATAAATTATCTGACTGAACACAAAATCTTACAAGTCCAATTAAATTTGTATTAAATGAAAATGAACTTGCTGTTCCCTTTACAGAAACATTAACATATTGCATTGAATTTGATAACATTGTATTAAATTTAGAAATTACTACAATTATAAAACTCATTAAATAATGTAAAAAATACAATATAGCAAAACCAATTATCCAGTTTATTATCCATTCTTTATATTTTGCCTTGTCTTTCGCTGTTGAACTTATCATTATTTTTATGCCTGTATATATCAATACAGATAAAAATAATACAGTTGCAATCAATCTTAATATTTTATACCATGATGCTATTACTGATCTTACAGTTTTCAAACTTGAAGTCTGTCCCTGACCAGAAATAAAATCAATATTTAATAATCCAACTTTTCCAGCAAATATTTCTTCACAACTATAATGAATATGTGGTATAGCAAAATCTTTACCAGCTTCCCAAAAATCTGTTCTCGATATACGAGTTGTTATAGTTTCTGTAGGATTTCCTGCATCAAATAGTTCATCTTTTTTTTCACCATTTACAACATCAAATACATCTCCTATAATAGAAGCAACTTTTGCTAATGGACTTCCTTCATCTTCATTTGATAACATTACATTTTGCATTATAGCATTTACTGAATCTAATATTGATTGCCAAAAAAATGTTAATGGTTTCATTAATATTCCGTCCTACAGCATTTTTTATCCAACTTGGTCCACCATCATCTATATCATAATTACCTTTTCCAGTTGCCATATCATGTTTATCTTGAACATCTTGTTGAACTTTATCAGTCATTGTGTCATTTAGATCTTTTCCAGCTTCATTAGATGCATCTATATCTGATTTTCCTTCATCTTTTGCTTTGTCATAAGTATCTTTTGTTTTTTTAATTTCATTATAAGCATTTAAATAATATGTATCATCAATGTCTTCTGCTTTCAAATTTTCATTTAAATATGGCTCACTCTCTATAAAAGCATTTTTAATTTTAGTACTTCTATCTTTTTCTGGTATCAATGCCACTGCCAACCATTTAGTCATCGCATCTACATACTCATCACCATATACCTCTTTTGTTGGTCTTGGATCCTTACTATATAAAAAATTTGTATAAACTGTAGAAGCCAATGTTTGATCATTCTCAATTTCTGTAACTAAAGCTTTCAAATCATCATAACTACTTGCAAAAGATATATTAGGTATCACAATATTTGCAAATATTACCAAAACTAAAAATATTGCAAAGACTCTAATAAATTGCTTATGTTTTTTTAACATTATTTTTCACCTCCTCCTTTTCTGTCTTAAATCCAACAACATATTTCACATTTTGCATTTTAAACTCCATTAATTTTTATTTATATTTCTTTGATCATCTCTCTGGTTATTAGCAACCAATTTATTCATATTTGTTTCAACAAATTCAAATTCTTTTCTTGTTGGTGTAATTTGAATAACTGCTGTATCTTGTCCAACCTTCAACAATCCCTCACCTTTAGAACAAGTAACAAGGAATGAAGCTTCACCTTCACTTAATTTGAAAACTTCTTTCAATTGTTGAATTTCAGATTTGTCTTGTGCTAAAAACAACTTTGTATCTGATGATGTTAATACTGCTTGAGCTTCTGGCTTTTCATAGAAATCTTGGAATCTTTGAGAAATAATTGCAAGTGAAACATTTCTTTTTCTGGCACGTCTTGCCATTTTATTTAAGAAATCAACAGCCTCAGGGAATGGAAGTAACATCCATGCTTCATCGACTATAACTCTTTTTTGTCTTGCTTTTCTTTTATCTTCACTATTTTTCTTAACAAATTTTTCCCAAATCCATGACATTAATATTTGTTGAGCAAGTGGTCTTGCAAAACGCTCTTCCAATTGTGATATATCGATATTTATTAATGGTGCTCCTTCCATTAAATCAAATGTAGATTGACCATCAAAATATGCCATCTGACCATTATATTCTCTTATATATTGTTTCATTACTTTTAATAAATAACTATAATGGAACTCATAATCTTTATTTGTATTACTTTGAGCACTTTGCTTAATTCTTTTATACCATGACCCAATTGTTGGCATTTCTTTTCTTCTTCTTTCAAAAACATTACTTGAAGATGAACTTTCATACAAACTTGCTGGGTTTGCTGTAATTCCACGTGCCGCATACTCTTGAGAAACAGCTTCAGCAATAATTTGCTTTGTAAGCTCATTTACTTCTTTAGTTCTTGTACTACCTTTGGCCATTGTCATTAATGCTTGTGTAACATCTTCTACTTTACTTTCAACATTTAATGTATCTCTTTCTCTTCCTGTTATCTCATCTTTTGTTCTTTCTATTTCTATATCAAATAAATTAATAATTGTTTTTGATGTAGGGCTTATTACAACATTTATTCCACCTAACGCATCTGCTACAACAGAATATTCCCCTTCAGCATCTAGTGTCAAACTTTCAATTCCCATAAGTACTGAAGATCTTGAAATTAATGTTTTCATTGTTACTGATTTACCAGCACCAGACTTAGCAAATATAACCATATTATAATTTGTAAGTGATGAATGGAAATTATCAAATAATATCGGAACTCCAGTTTGTTTATTTACACCAATTGGAACACCTGTATCATGTCCTATATTTGAAGTTGTAAATGGAAATATTGTTCCCATAGATGGCCTATCAAATATTTGAATCTTTTTTATTCTATCATCCATTAATGGTAATGCTGATTTAAAACCATCTTCTTGAATTGCCCATGCACTTCTAATCCCTACAAGAGATTTTGCCATTTCTGCAGTTAACATTTTTGATAATTTATCCAAATCCTCTTTACTATAAGCAAACAATGTAGAAACAATTGATGCTTCATATAATTTATTAAATCCTGCAGCAATTTCATCTCTTAATTGTTCAGTTTCATATCTTTTTTGTGTTAATATACTTTCTCTGTTTATATTGCCTTTATCATTAGCAACAATTCTTTCTGTTTCTAGTTCTGTTATAATTTTGTTCAAATCATTTTGTGAATTAGACTCTTGAATTGGTCTTATATAAATTGATGTATTTATATCGCCAAACATATAAAGAGATCTAAATAATTCTGGGAATATACATGTTCTTGGTAATGTAGAAACATAAAAACTTCTAGCATATCTTTTAACATTTGAAATTATTTCTAGATGATCAATATTTGATGCATCTATTCCAGATGGAGCAATTAATTCCTTTATACTTTTTTTCTTTAAATATAAAGTTTCATTATTCATTACCTGAGCTTGGTCTTCTTCCTCTTGTTGCTTTTGTTTTTTCATTAGTTTCATTCTCATTTCCTCCTTCCGTTGCCTCTTTCTTTTTTCTTCTTACCTTAACTTTAGCATCTTCTGATATATCTTTTCCTAAATATTCTTCATTTTCTGAAATTAATTGTTCAGCAAAATCAAATATTAAGTTTTTAGCATTTTCTTCTCTTATTCTAAGCATCATTTCTTTATCACTTTTTGCTTCCATAACAGCCTCATTTGCCAATTTTGTTCCATTTTCCTCTATTTGTTTATTAATTAATTTCATCTTCTTATCAATTACATCAGGAGCTGTTGAATATAATGAATCAAAACCTGCATTTATTGCAGTTTGTGCACTGAATATGTCTGAATCTTCTCTATTATAAGCATTATATAATAATTCAACTAATCCCTTTGAATCTAATATTTTACTATTTACTTCACATCTTGATAATGTTCTCATAATTGATCTAGCTCTTGTATATAACTCTGAAAAAATCATACTTTGTATTTCATCTCGTGAATAATTTTGTGTATTTATTTCTTCTTCATAACAAGAAATTATAATATAATATTTTTTATGTAATACACTACTATTTAAACTACTTTTCTCTGTATTTGCAATTATATCTTTTGTATATTCATATTTATTTTTTTGTTTTACATATTCTACATATGCATCATATATTTCTTTATCTGTATACATTCCTGACTCTGCACTTTTTAATTGCATATATTTATTTTGTAATATATTATATTTATCTTCAATGTCTCTAAATTTTAATTTATATTCTCTTAAACTAGATTCCAAGTTTACAGTTCTTGTTTGAACATATATTTGAATATCAAATTTTAATGTATTTAAAAACTCTATAAAACCTTGTTCAACAGAAGCCATTTCCATTTCTGACATTAAATCATAATTAATTCCTTGACATTCTAGAACCATCAAATATTTACCTTTTTTTTGAATTATCATGTTATCTTCTACTTTTTCAAATTCCATAAAATCCATTATTGATTGTAAATTGTATGTAGCATTTGGAGATGGTGTAGCTTCATTCTTTTCACTTTTTTCTCCATCATTTTTCTTTTGTTTAGCAACAATAAAAAACCAAACGCCAATAAGTGTAAAGATTAATATTATTAGAAAAACTGCTACTATTGTTAAAACTGAAATTAATTGATCTGGATTACTCATTGTCACTTCCTCCTTTGTGATATAAATATAATTTTTTTCCTTGTTTTTTAAATTTTATTGCCCTCATTATTATTTCATCAATATTTTCTCCTCCAGTTTTTCTGAATAATTCAAAATTTGATGAATTTGGAACTTTTAATGTAGCTATTCCAAAGCCAATTAATGCAAATATTAATGTAATTGCAATTCCTATAAATGGATGTTGAAAAATAACTCCAATTGGTAAATATCCAACTATTAATCCTACAAATGCACATGCAACAGTCCATAAAAATGATTTTTTGGTAAATATCATTAATATTCTACCTTCACCTTTTGTGTTTCTTGGTATGGTATATGTATATCTTGCCATATATTTTCCTCTCTTTCGTTACAAACTATTTATACCATTTTATTATAACATAAAAGAAAAGAAAAAACTACATTTTATGATAAAAAATATCATAAAATGTAGCTTTTTTTATTCTAAGTACTCATTATTCCTAATAATAAGTTTGCAATACTTGTTGCAGCAAATACTATTGTTACACCAATTATTAATGGTATAAATTGTTTTTGAACATCTGCTTTTTCATTTGCAGATCCTAATACCATTTTAAATCCTAAGTATGCTACTAAGATTACTGCTAATATTGCTGAAACAATTTGTAATAATCCTAATACTCTACCAGCAATAGTTTTCATTCCTTGTGAATTTATTCCACTCGTATCTGCATTTATTCCACCTATAACATCTTTTGCACTATCCGCATAAGAAGATGTAGATACAGAAAATACAACTAACATTGCTATTAATACTACTGCAAAAATTTTTAATGATTTTTTCATATTATTCATTCCCTTCTTTTTATTTTTTATTATTTATATAAATGTTAATAACTATTTTATTATAATGATTGGAATAAGTTAACCGCTACTTCCCAAATTGTAAATGCTCCAAAAGATACTATTATTCCAATTATCCAAGGAACCATTGATTCTTTTACCTTGGCTTTTTCCTCTATACTTTGTGTTATAAAATTTAACCCCATTATTGCTCCAGTTATTACTGTAACTCCTATTGCTATTGTTAATAATACTCCTGATATGAAATTTGATAAACTTTTTAAATCATTTTGATCTATCATTGTTGAGCTTTCACTTCCAGCATTCAAAAAACTATTTCCATTGTTCATTATATCATCTAACGAACTATCTGCCATACAAGTTGTTGAATATAACGATAGGCTACATAATACTAATAATGTTATTAAACATATTTTAAATAACATTTTTTTCATACTTATCACTCCTTTATTCAACTGCAGATATTACTAATTTTGCTATTGTAGTTATACTGAATAACATTATAGCTCCAATTATAAAGCCAATTGCTTTACCTTTTCCATCTGCCTTATCATTTGCAGAACCTAGTAATATTTGAAATCCAACAAGTGCAATTCCTAAAACAATTGCAAAAGCTCCTATTACTTGTAATGTTCCTAATATAGTTCCAACAATTGAATTCATTTTAGTATTTTGTTGTGGTTCTGGTTTATATTGAGATGGATCTATAGTTAAATCAGCCATATATATTCCTGAGTCACTTGAATATGTATATGCATTTGATTGATATTGAACATTCATTGTTATTAAAAAAATTACAAATGCTAATATTATTTTTGCCAAAAATTTTCTCATTTCAATCCCTCCAATCATAATACACACATTCTATACTAATTATAGAATATTTTTAATTTTATTGCAAGACTTTTTTTCCAAATTTATTACTTTTTTTCTTATTTTTACATGTTTTCAGCCTTTTTTTACTTTTTCTAATATCTTTTTGCTCTATTTTTGTTAAAAAGATATGGTGCAGATTTTATCTACACCACATCTTTTTAATCTGACTTGCGAATATATGCAAACCAAATCAGGACTGCTAAGATAATCAAGACCGGAATTTCTCCAATTACAGACATAAGACATACCACTGCCAAAAAAAGAAAAAACGGTGCAAGAAAAGGAATAAGACAAGCAAGGAACAAACATAAAAACATAGCTCTAAACATATTCTTCCTCCTTAATGAGTCCAACTCAACTTCAGCAAATTTATGCTTTGCTTTTATTATACCACATTTTATTCTTTATAGCAAATTTACAGATTTTCTATTTTATAAAATGAAAAGTTTTCATCTTCTTTTACTAACTTATATTTAGTTCCTTCTATTTTTTTCAAAACTTTATTTAATTGAGATTGATTACTCAATATGATATGTGTTATATTATATTTCTCTACAAATTCATCAATATCCATTTCAAAAGAACCTACAGACTCTGAATCTTCAAAAACATTTACTCCAGAATTAAATTCAGGAGAATATAAATCTGCTCTTGAATCAATAAATACTGGTATTCCTCTATATAATAAATAACTTCCATAATTATATTCATTAAAAATTCTTACATTATAAAATCCTGTTTCCTTAAAATAATCTAAAATATAGTTACTCATTTCAACTGGATATGTTTTTTCATCTACATATTGATCATTTCTTTTTTCAAAAATTAAACAAAAATCTACTATAATAAAACAAATAATAATTATGATAATTACACTTTTTCTCATAATTGCTTCTACCAATTGCTTATCAATACTACTATTATGTGAATTACAAAATTCACTAATAATCCTATTAATACATATTAATCCTATTATAATAAAAATGCTTTTTTGTCTTCCAGAGTATAACATCAAAATAATTAATCCACAAATCATAAATAAATCTGACATTTCAATTTTTGCATCAGTAAACATTAATAGTCCAAATAAAACAATTAAAACACAAATAACATCAATATTATTTATTAAAATCATTGGCATATGCTCAAGAATAAAATTTGTAGTAGTTCCTTTCATTGTTTTTATTAAATACGTATATGGTGTATCTCCTAAAGGGGTAAAAATTCCTGTTAATATACAGCAAATCATAAAAACAATTAATATTTTTGTATTTGGATTTTTATTTATTATAATTTTTGAATTATTTTCTTTCTTTTTTAAACAAGCAATAAAATACTCTGCTATATATGGTAAATATAATACAAATGAAAATGGCCATACTGCCACATGTAAGTTTGCTACCAATAACGAATCTATTATTAAATATATTCCATATTTTTTCTTTCCAGTTTCCAATAATTTTTCTATACTATATAT
>UMHX01074177.1_pt1 | contig 15619 bp, 19 predicted proteins | sample 1965651 | NCBI WGS metagenome assembly UMHX01 (sample SAMEA4836109, study PRJEB28245) | human gut metagenome | biome: gut microbiome; material: fecal sample | place: Denmark | collected 2008 | reverse complement strand
CCATGACGCCGGAAATCGATATCCGTCGTATCAAGAACCCGCGCGATGTCAAGGAAGTGCTTTCTAAGACCATCGAGGCTTGCCGGAAAGCGAACGGTATCCGTACTTCAGAAATCATCGGGGACCATAGCAGCTTCCCCGAGCCTGACCTGCATGGTATGCCACCTGAACCCTGCCACGAACATCCTCATGACTAATACGAGCCCGTACAGATTCAGTTCTGTGCGGACTATTTTTTGTTTACAAAGAAATTTAAAGTCCGGTCTGGTCGGATTCATGAGGTATGACGGTTAACCGATTATGCGAACCTCATACAAGTCAACTACCCCACCTGAAGGAGGGGTGTACTAAGATTGGCCTTGAGTAATTCGAGTAATTCACGAAGCGTGGTATAATAAGACTATCACAAAAGGTTTAATCCTCCATCGTAATCAGTATCACACTGACTGCGGTGGGAAGCTTTTTGTTTCGCAGAAAGAGGGCGATGGTTATGATTGAATCAGAAAAACAGTTAATTCGTAAATTTCAAACAGAGCCAACAAAAGAAATTTGCTTATTATGTAATACAAAAGAAGAAGCGGAACTGCGTTCCATCATTCAAAGCAAAAACTTCTGGAATGAATGGATAGATACCTCTGCACATAATGCACCACCACCGGATTTTTACTCGGATAAATATGGCCTTATGATGGATGTTATGAAGATAGAGGATAATACGAGGAAAGGGAAAAAAGGCGGATTATATAATCCAAAAGCAGAAAAAGAAAGTCAAGTGTATAGAAAATTCAAAAATGCTGGCGTCATTACAAGCGAAACACAAGATGTCGTAATAAACGCTGTTACGGACTTGCCTACAATGGAGGACCATCAATTCAAGTGGTATTTTGATTCCTTTGAGCGAGTTGTTTCGAGTCACAATAACAAAATTCCACTTTACCAACAAAACCATGAAAACTTCAAAACTATATTTTTTGTTTATGACGAATCCACTGCATATACGCAACTTTTCGCCGGTCAAACTTATATTATCCCTGAAAAAGGTCAAATCAATTATGTCTCTCCGTCACAGCTCCACTTCTATGCACATGATATAAAATTTCAAAGCATCATAAAAAATAGTGATGCAGATTACATGATTTGGTACGCACCATATAAATATTACGACAAATTGTCCGATGGCTTTAGAAGGTTGAAACAGCCTATTTATAGAGCTGCTATTATTGATGTAAAAGCGTTAAAAAGTGGGAAAAGCCATTCAAAAAACTACATTCATGGGCTGATGATTAGTGCGGAAGAATAAATGCCACGTGGTTATTATGTAGCCAACAACCTCAAAAGGGAACGCTGCCTAATGGATGCTTATTCCAGAATGTCTGAAATTGACTCATTATGCGATTTGCCTAGAATGATAAGAAACAAAAACAGAAAGCGAGACGTATATAATGTTTGCCATGTGTCGAGATGGCTCAGCCGTTCATGTCTTTGGGAACACCATAAGTGTCAGCGACCGGGGCATGAGCGAAACCTATATTTTGTGCGGGAACATGCTCATGGGCCCACGCGGATTCAGGTCGATGAACTGCAGGAGCATTGATGAGGCGTTTTGCCTGGTGTGCGGTGTACACGGCGGCAAGAATTGGTGAAGCAAAATCCTTGATTTGTGTTGTTTTTTGGGCGTGTAAAAGTCTTGATTTGTGTAGGATTTCACCCTTTCATAGGTCTTGATTTGTGCAGAATCCCAAGGCAAATACAAGAAATCGCGAACCCAATATAAGAAATTTTGTATTGCTACAGCGTGCGAATTGCGTACAATTAAAAATGTTGGAAGACAAACCACCACACACAAAAAAAGGAGATTTTAACATGAGCACTAGCATTCTGAAACTTGAAGCCACTGTAATCCGTCCCAAAGATTTTGACGAACTCGACGGCCTCGCCGCTTCCATCAGCTTCCCTGTCGAATTCGATGATGAAGCAATTGGTGAGGCCCTGGGCGACCAGGACCTGATGGCCTATGTCGTCGGAGAGCTGCACGACCTCGTTGTCCGTATGCGTCCAGAATGGCTGGATAACGAGGATACCAGCCTGACCATCAAGGCATTCCTGGACGACGCCGAGTGCCAGACGTTTAAGGGCCTTGTTGCAATGAAAGAGGGCAGCTACACCTTCGACCTTGAAGGCTAAACACAACAGTGCAAAAGCAAACCCTGCTCGCAGCAAAATGCGGGCAGGGCTTTTTTGTTTGCGTAGCTGCATCCTTTTGTCCACAGAAACCGTAGGTGCCAGGATGCGTAGCTGCCGACACGGCTTGACCTGATGTGCGAGGCTCGTACAATCAGATTTGTACGACAGATATCAAACACAAAATAGGGTTTATATTGAGCTGCTCAGTGGCCTTATGGCTGTTGGGCTGCTTTTTCTTTTGTGCGAGTTGCGTACAATAAAAATCAAGCGGAGGAAACGACCATGAAAAAATTTATTGGGACTGCTTTGGTGCTGTGCTGCCTGGCTCTACCTTTGGCTGGCTGTGAGGACGCAATCAGCACTGTGACGAGTACCACAATGTCTGAACTCGAAGATATCCCGAACCAGATATTGTCTACACCAGAAAGTGCTGAGACAGTACCGGAATACAATTACATTCATTTTCGCTACGACAATATTTGGACCGTATCCGCTCTCGTAAGCTACGAAATCGTGGACAACGGACAAAACATCAAATTTGAAATCGGTGATAGCCGTTACCGAGACAAGGTTTTCTATACCAGCATGTCCAATGTCGAGCTCGTATACCGCGACGATAGCGTTGATTATCGCACGGACTATGCGATTTATCCGGGGAATGCCTCGAAATTTGGAAAAGGTGGTAAGTGAGATGAGCATAAATTTTGTTGATGGCAATATTTTTTCACGACTGTCAACGAACAAGACGACATATATCTGCCAACAAGTGAATTGTAAAGGCGTAATGGGAGCTGGACTTGCCATGCAAATTTGCATCCAATGGCCGGTGGTATATCAGCGCTATCTGGAGTTTTGCTATGGAAACGACGGCAACAAGCTCGGTACTTATCAGGAGGTTCTGGTAGAACCGAAGCTGTATGTCGTGAATCTGTTCGGGCAGAATGGTTATAGCCGAGGTGAAAGGCAGACGAATTATGCTGCACTGGCGGCTGCGCTGTTCTCGTTTTTTAGAGACTGCGCTCAAAAGTATCAGGACGTAACTATCCGGTTGCCATATGGTTTAGGCTGCGGACTTGCCGGAGGTGACTGGAATACGGTTCTGGACATCATCAGCGATGCAGCAAAAGCCTGGAATCTGAATGTTGAGATTTGGGAACTCCAACAGTAATAGCAGAAAGACCCTTACCGAAAATCGGTAGGGGTCTTTCTTTTCTGTAGGGATGCAAATATGTACAGATTGCAAACAAATGGCACCTGCCGTTGCAGAAAAAGCACGATAGTGGGATAATATTAGTAAAGAAACAACAACATCATCAGTAAAGTAAGTGAAAAAGCCTATGACAAACGCAGAACTAAAAGCAACCGTCCAGCGCGAGGAATACGATTTCCTGCGCACTAACAAACACTTGGGGAACAACATTTTATTCCTAACGCTTAGCGGCAGTCATGCCTACGGAACCAACGTCGAAGGCTCCGATATCGATATACGTGGCGTGGCAGGCTCACCCGAAATCTTAGGGTTTAACCGCTTCGAGCAGGCCATTGACAACCGGACAGATACAGTCATCTACGCTGTGAACAAGTTTGTCGGCTTGCTTGCGCAGGGTAATCCCAGCATTATCGAACTTCTTGGCAATGACCCGGAGCTATATGTGAACATGACGCCGGAAGGCCAAATGCTGCTTGACAATAGGGAACTGTTCTTGACTCGGCGCATTGCCTACAGCTATGGCGGCTTTGCAAACGACCAGCTCAGACGTTTGCAGATGGGACTCCTTCGTAATGGGGCCTCGCCGGAAGCATTCAAGAACAAATTCGAGAAGAGAAGCCTGGAACGGTGGATTACCGGATGGGGCAAGGATGACATTTTTTGAAATCTCCATCAGTGAGGATACAGATGAAGAAGGCAAACATCCGCTCCTGATTTCTTGCAGCTTGAACGATTATCCAGTCACCTCTCTAAAGTCGCTGCTAAAGAGTCTGACTACGACCATCGACCAGTATGAGCAGCCGCAGCATCCGAAAGCACAAAAAGATGCTGCCCACATCAACAAACACGCGATGCACATTGTGCGGTTGTACTACACGGCGTTCGATATTCTGGAAAAAGGCGAGATTATCACTCACCGAGACAAGGAACGCGAGGAACTGTTGGCGATTCGCAACGGCAAGTACCTGCGTGAAGACGGGTCGTACGCACCCGAATTCTTTGAGCTTGTTGATGCGCTTGAAAAGAGATTTCAGGATGACGTGAGGAAAACCCCTCTTCCTGCTAAGCCTGACTTTGGAAAAATTGAGGAGCTTCTGGTGGAAATCAACAAGTCATATTTGCGGCGTATCGTGTAAAGCAGAACACCAACGACAACAACCATCAAGGCTGTACAAGATTATGCGCTCATTCGCAAGTTGCGGGTTGGCGTTCTTTTTTGCCCAAAAAACAAAAATAAAACATAGCAAAAGCCTTGCACATCTGTGCGAATCAGATATAATAACCCTAATAAGATAAGAATTGTGCCCTGGCGGCTTCTGAATTGGATGCTGCCGGGGCATTTTGTTTGTTAAGGAGAATTTGGCTATGACACTGAACGACTTGTCAAGCGAACAACAGGAATTCGTACATTTGGCATTGTCGGGCAAAAACGTATTATGTGATGCCTGCATTGGCAGCGGAAAAACATCGACCATCAACGTGCTCTGTGATGCGTACCCTCCAGAACGGCGTATCCTGTACTTGACCTATAACCGATTACTCAAACTTGACGCCAAAGACAAAATCAAAAATCATAATGTCTTGGTCCAGAACTATCACGGATTTGCAAGCCTGCTGCTGAACAAAAAGGGAATCCGAAATTGCGGGCAGGGTGAACAGCTTGCCATGGTATTGGAAAAGAAAATTCCGATTCCGCCGATTGATACTCTTATCATTGACGAGTATCAGGATATCAATGACGAGATTGCAGAACTGCTCAAATATATCCGCTCTCAGAATCCCGGTCTACAAATCGTCGCAGTGGGCGATATGAAGCAGAAAATCTACGATGATACAGCGCTGGATGTCTGGGAATTCATGCAGGATTTTCTCGGCCGCCATGAACAGGTGGTTTTCACGAAATGCTTCCGTATTTCTCATGACTTGGCAGAACGACTCGGCAATATCTGGGGCAAGACCATCAACGGCGTAAATGGCTCCTGCATTGTGGAACAGATGTCGGTCGATGAGGTGACGGAGTTTCTGAATAAACAAAACCCGAAAGATGTTTTGTGCCTGGGCGCTCGAATCGGAGCTATGACAAAGGTGCTCAATGACCTGGAAAATCGCCCCGGAAACCTCTATGACAAGCATCACGTCTATGCAAGTATCGCGGACAATGACGGGGATAAGGCGGTAGCACCTTCCTCAGATGTTGGTATCTTCACAACATTTGACGGCAGCAAAGGTATGGAGCGACCTATCTGTGTCGTGTTCGATTTCACTGAAGAATACTGGTCGTCCCGCACAAGCAAGCCGATGTCACGATATGAGATTCTTCGGAATCTGTTTTGTGTCGCAGCAAGCCGAGGAAAGCAGCGAATCATTTTCGTAAACTCAGACCATCCGTTGAGCGATAAATCCCTGATGACTCCGACTGGAATGAATTGCGTGTTCCGGCATCCGTTTTCGTTCTCCGAGATGTTCGACCACAAATTCATCGAAGATGTGGATGCTTGCTATAAGCTGCTGGAAGTCACACCGATTGAGCACAACGACAATACGACCATCGATGTGCAGGCAGCGGATGCCATGATTGATTTGTCCCCCTGTATCAGTATCTACATGCAGGCAGGCTTCTTTAATTCCTATGATATCGATGACGCACTCGCTTATTACATGGACCTACACAAGGACATGCAGTATTTGAAAATCAAGAAAGGCGCAACGGTCGAGGATAAGGTTCTACTGCTCACAGCACTCGAAACGAATCAGTGCAGGTATGTAAAACAGGTCAAGCCTCCTTTTGTGAACGCAAAAGCCAAAATGTCGCTCAGTATGCGGCTTGGAACCGTGTTCACTCCCGATGAGTATGTTCAGGCACGCGGAGATATCGACATCCATACTAATGACCATAAAGTGATTTATGCCTCGGGCCTTGCGGATGTCGTAAAGAACAACACCGTCTACTGCATCAAGTTCATCAGCAGTCTGGCACACAAGCATTTTCTGCAGTGTGCGTGTTCTATGATTGCGCTGGGGCTTCCATATGGCGTTGTCTGGAACGTGAAAAGTAACCTGATGTACAGCGTAAAAATCAAGGATAAGGACGCTCTGATTGACGCAATCCTCAAGTGCATCACGAAACGAGCTTACAACGGCGCGGATTATTACACCTGCCGAAAAGGCTTTGTACAGGATACGGCATCGATTATCGACCGCTGGACTGACGACGGATATGCGGAAGAGTCCACCACTATCACTTCCGGAGATGGTATCGCCATCATCAAGCAAGGAAGCCGTTATTTCGTGATGGATGGAGCACGCCGAAACACTCTGAACGATAATTTTGGGCTTGGTTTTGCCGATGTGAAAGACGCTTGTCTTGCTTATGCGAAGAGTTGCGAACTTCAAAAAAACGTGGACCATGATTCTCCTTATTCCGAAGTCGAGTTCTGGCTCGACCAGAACAAGGCGTTTGAGGAATACATGACTCAGGTAAGCCATGAAATCGAGCAGCACGAAGAAGGACCGTATGCAAAATACAAGTCTTTCGCTACGCCTGCTGTCCGAAAGATGCTGGCGGAAAAGGGACTGACCATCACGTTCCCGGAAAAGGTCCTCATCAAGGTCTGGAAGATGCGCCGTGTCGAAGATGCCATGTATCAGAAAATCGAAGAAGCAAATAAGCAGAACAATTCCAATGTGCCGCTCGATGAGGCGTTCTTTGACTCTGAACTGGTAGATTCCGTCGAGGGAAATACCGAAAATACCAAGGCAAAAGCCAAACCCCAAAAGGAATCCACATTACCGTTCTCCAAGTACGGCGCAGATGAGAAGAAGAGCTATCGTGTCGTGAAAAGCGATGAACTCTCAAAGCCCAACCAGCCCCGTTATGTTGTGGTCGAGGCCGCAACTGATAAGGTCCTGGACAATGCTAACGGATATGGCTACCTTTCCTATCAGGCTGCCTGGAAAGGCTATTCGTACAAGAGCAAGCATCATCTGGACGGCACGAAGAAACCGATGAGTAAGAGTGCAAAAGAGCAGGCAAAGAAAAAGGCGGCTTTCTTTTCAACTGACTCAGAGCAGCTCAGCTTTGGCTGATTCAGAAAATCAACAACAGATTTCACGATTAAAAGGAGGAGGAAATCATGGCAGCCAAAAAGGATAAGATGATTCCGTCTGAGAAAGAACGGAAAAGAGCACTGAAATATGCGACCCCGGCAGGCACGGGTCGGATGTGGGTAACAATGGGAATCGCCTTTATAATTTTCGGCATTATCTTGCTGCTGATTCCAATTGGCCTTGTTATTTCGGAGGCATCAGCGCAGAGATACGACCCCGAAAGCATCCATACAGCAACACTTGTATTCTATCTGCTTGGCGCATTTTTTGATTTCTGCGGATGTTTCTGCGTTATCTTTGGTAAGCTTGCCGTCAAAGCATTTGCGAAAATACTGTGCAAGGGTGAAATTAACTATCCGGTAGCGGAATACAAAACACCTAAGAAACTGCTGCTTCAAGAGGCAGCAGCTATCGACCAGAGTCCTAATGCTCCATTGACAGCTTCCACATTCGGGAACTGGATTGATTTTGAAGCCGATTGGCAAAACTGCCTTTCCATTTATAATGGCATCTTGCAGAGTCATCAGATTTTCAAAAAACTGATTCTTGTACAAGACAATTTTACTTACAAAGAGCTGGACTACGAGAATAACTCGGAACTCGGCGTCGGAGCCAAAACATTCGCCGCAGGAAGCACAACGACCATCGGCAAAATGAAAGGCCACAAGCTCATTTATAATATCGGCATGAATCTTTCCAATGGCAAACTGGGAGTTAACAGCTATTCCATCGATACATTGAACGTCACGAATGAAGTACATAAATGGTTAGCTGACCACGGATACACCCGCACAGACTAAGAAATAGCTTTGTTCGTTGTCGATACTTCCGGTTCAATGCGCGGAGAACCTCTCAATGCACTGAAAACGGCCATGATTAACACCATCCAGTATATCAATGACGACAACTATATCGGCATCCTCGATGAGTTGCTGGCGATTCTGGCTGATTCAGACGACAGAGCTAGGACTCATAACCTCAGCGGCAGGGATACCTTATCGCCGCTGGTGAGAGGAGGTGTTATGCACAGACTCAGAACGTTGCGCACTGTTTCGATGCAGCCACGCCAACTCGACCAACACGAATATAATCACAAATCGGAAAATCCTTCTGAATATCACATAACAAATATCAGACATATGCCCACATAGGCAGAAAGGAATTACAGATGGGACGCTATTATTTTAATCAGAGGACTCGGGACGGCTACGAAATCTCGCCCGAACAGGCGGCAAAATGGCTTGAGAGGAACGATAACAATCGGAACGTGAACGTCGCCAAAGTCAAAAAGATGGCGAAAGACATGAGAGAAGGGCATTGGGATACAACGCATCAGGGTATCGCCATCGCCTCCGATGGCACGCTGGTTGACGGACAGCATCGGCTGCTCGCTATCGTCGAGTCCGGTGTGACCGTGCGTATGAACGTGACCTTTAATGCCGCCAAGTCTCAGCACATCGATTCCGGAAACATCCGCTCCATGGCGAACCGTGTGCAGATGTCCGAGTACGATATGAGCTGGACGAACAATACGATTCTCTCCGCAGCAAACCTCATCGGCCGCGTGTTCGCAGGCTCGAACCTCAGTCACGAGGAAGCTTTGAGCGAATGGCTGATGAAATACCGCACGCAAATCGAATCCGCCACCAAGTGCATCAAGAAGGCTACGCTGCCGGGACTCAATTCCGCAGGTACAACAGCGGCCATCATTGTGGCTGCCATGAACGATGTTCCCGCTATTTATATCGAGAAGTTCATGGACGTGTTCTATTCGGGGTTCACCAACAATGAAGCCGAACATTATGCTATCACGCTGCGGGACGAACTGCTGCGCGAAAACCGTGTCAAGCGCGGCACACAGTATGCAAGGTTTGCCTTTTTCCGTACTGCAAACCGACTGAACCAGTATTATAAGACTGCCACTGGGCAGCGCGTCGCTAAGCGCGTCAATAACGGTGACTTCCCATACAATGTCTACGATGCCAACGGCGGTATCGTAAAGCCCGAAACTAAGAAGACGAAGAAGGCGGTATAAACCTAAATTAAATCGGCTTGACTTTTTGCGGCTGTACGAATGTTGCAAAGCTCAGATATAATCCCGGAATTCTGATAATACGCATGGAAAATTGTTGCAAGGAGGACGAAAACTATGAATGAATTCAAAGCAAGGAGCACGCTGGGAAGCGAGGCTGTCCCGGTTTTCGACGATGACGGTGAGCTCACGGAATGGCTGCACCGGGACAACTATACTGTCGAGGAATTGGAACTGATGAACTTTGTCGGCGATGAAAAGCCCGTCATCAAAAAGGACGGCGTGAAAATTATCCGGGATGGCACGGTCATTCGGAGGACCAACACTGAAACAAGAAAAACTGAATTTTTATTCATCCCGCGCATTGTCACCAGCGAACAGAAAACGGTGTGAGGTGCAACGTGGTCAAAATTTATGGGTCCAGTGACGACCTTGTCTGCCTGGATAATTCCAACTATGGAGTCGATGAAATTGGTTGCTTCGATGTCAAGGGAGTCCGGCTGTTCTTGGATGATGACACGATTTTGGTAGTGCGCTATACGAACGGTATCTGGCGCATTGAAATTGAACGCAAGGGCACGGCACCATATCAGCATGAGGTCTGTGCGGGCAATGATGAGGCCGATTACAGCGATATCTTTTGTACGGAATCCGACGTTATTGCGCACGAAATCATTCGATGAGGATTGGAGCAGCCATGGCAAAAACTCTTCTGACTCAAAAAATAGAATCAGCGCTAAAGGTTTGGCATCCTGCCAACTATGGTGGATACCGGGTTGATTCGTTCCGTCAAGGCTTCGACGCTCTGGAAGTACCTGTCGAGTGTGGCTCGATAAAATCCGGTCTTGTTGACTTCGTTCGGGTCCAAGAGTGCTTCACATCAGAAACAAAATGTGGGACCTGCAAACTCTCAATGTACAGGGATGAGAACAGAGACTTAGTTATGCCGTCCGTCCGGCAGTGGACGCAGGAAGTATCATGCCCTAAAGATATCGCCGACTGGAGTTTTCGTAATGAACCGTGTACGGAACGGTTCTGCAGGCTATATAAGACGAAACATACATACACCATCGACACCGTCGTCACCTGCGTAGAAATTAAGGTTTCCGTGAGTGACTTTCACTCTGACCATGGCCACAACTTTGTGGGGCACTGTAACTACTATGCGATGCCGTTAGCACTATACAAGAAAGTCAAAGATGAGATTCCTGATGGTATAGGAGTTCTGCTATATTACAACGGCGAAAATACCTGCGGGATTCGCAAGAAAATCGAATGCAAGCCCCGCCAACTCTCAGAGAAAACCCAGAAATGGCTCATCATATCAGTTGCTAAGCGACTGACAAAAATGAGCAAAGCATAAACAATTATTCTGCGAATATCACGATGCCATAAAGATATTCGCAGCGATAAAAGTTTTCTAAAAAAGGAGAGAGATATTAAGAATTGGGATATATCGGCCGTGACAAGTCGGTATAAAATGTTTTATAACTGCCCTTGCGGTGACATCTTTGCATCCGCAGCATAAAAGGAGAAATAAATGAAGAAGCTTTTGAAAATCATCATTTTCGCTATCCTGGTCGGATTTGGCTTTATCTGGTATTCAGAAAGCCAAAAGCGCCGGACCATGATTCCGCTCGAATTTCGAGGCGAGTGAAATGCGAAAAGACATCAAAATTGTGCTGGAAAGCATCTGGTATCTAATTCTGCCGGTGTTTATTTTTGTACTTAACATTAGATATTGGCATGGGTATCTCGCGAATCCTGGCTGGTCCTTGACTCATCCATCCTACATTGTTTTCGGATTTATTTTGAGCGCTGCACTGTGCTTTGAAATCGTATATATCGACATTAAGTTTGGCGAAAAATAGCGCTTGCCAAAATATACGAACGCAGTACAATATAAAATGTGAACAGATACTAAAAATCAGTAGGATTCACAATCTGTATTTTAAGCGGACTTATCCCATAGCGGGGTAGGTCCGCTTTTTTTGTTGAAAGGAGAAAAAGTATGAAACTCAAAAACAATCTATTCCGGAGCACGGCGGCAATCATCGCTACGCTCCTTGCACTCAGCTTCACCGGCTGCGGTCAGAATCCGATAATATCGGAAAGTCCATCCAGCACCGGGGTCGTCTCAGAAAGCACTGCAAGCAGTGAACAGACGGCTGGCGGTTCGGTGGACGGCAGCTTTACCATTCATTTTATAGACGTAGGGCAGGCGGATTCCGCTCTTGTTACCTGCGACGACCACTCAATGCTTATTGATGGCGGTAATGTAGATGATTCTAACCTCTTATATTCTGTTATGCAGCGTGAAACCGATGGGCACCTGGATTATGTCGTTGGGACTCACGCGCACGAAGACCACATCGGCGGCTTGTCCGGCGCCTTTGAGGCCGTCACTGCGGACATGACTCTATGCCCTGTGACAGAATACGACAGCAAAGCATTTCGGGACTTTGCAAGCCACGCGGAACAGAAAGGCGGAGGCATTACCATACCGGATGTGGGAGACACTTATACTCTAGGGAAAGCAGAATTCACGATAGTTGGTGTTAATTCTGTTCCCGATGACACGAACAATACTTCGATTGTTTTGCGTATTGTCTATGGAGACACCTCGTTCCTCTTTACCGGAGATGCGGAACAGGAAGCGGAAAACGTGATACTTGCATCGGGACAAGACATTCAGTCAACAGTTCTGAAAGTAGGGCATCATGGCTCAAGTACATCTACCTCAGAGGCTTTTCTGGATGCGGTAAATCCAACATATGCTGTGATTTCTTGTGGCGCAGGGAACAGCTATGGCCACCCGCATCAGGAAACACTCGACAAGCTGCAAAACAAGGGTGTTGAGGTTTATCGCACAGACCTGCTGGGTGATATTTACTGCACCTCGGATGGCAAAGAGGTAAGTTTCACTTCCGGTGAATATCATGATGAAAATCGGATTGAAGCCGGTAGTGCTGCAGATTCCAAGGATGAACAGGACAAAGCTTCACTTGTCATAGACGAGACATACGTTCTGAACACGAGCACTATGAAGTTTCACAAACCCGATTGCTCTGTAGTCGAGTCCATGAGTCAAAAGAATAGAATCGACTATATGGGGCCCCGCGATGAGCTCATCCAGGAAGGGTATTCGGCGTGCGGGATTTGCAAACCATAAAAATTGCACCTGATTTACTCGACAAGCTGTGCGAACTGACTACAATAAAAAATGTACGATAGATAACAAACATCGAAAAAGGCATTCTGCCTTTCGTACAATTCACAATTCTGCAGACATAAGGCAGACTCACCGTCTTGGTGGGCCTGCCTTTTTTGTTTGCGCAACTATAAAAAAGGAGTATAACGCAATGTTCAAAATTCACGATGACAAGGTCTACTTCGCCGCCGAAACCCCTAACATCAACAAAGTTATCGAAATCTTCCTACCTAAGGATGACCGTGGCACCATTATGGATTCACACGAAATCCGTGTGGACCTGTGCCGTGCCGTCATTCACATGGAGAAGAAGGGTGTCCGTGTCTTGAAGGTCCGCAACATTGAGGATACCAGCAAGGCAAGCATCGACATCTGGCACATGCCGGAATATCAGGAGGCTGCAGAGTCTCCCGTAAGCGATGTGGTCAATGCCTGCATTGAGTCCTGCTTTGATTCCGGTGCAATGTTCAATCTGCCATGCAAAGCCAACCGCAAAACCCATGAAGTTTTTGCTGTCGAATGCTGCGCAAGCCCCGATGATGATGACTCGTTCAGTTATGCAGAAGTGAAAATCAACGGCAAGGATTATCCTATCAATTTTATTGACGATATTCTTCTCGAAAACAATGTTGATGATGCGCTGGATGAGTTTTATAGAATTCAGCAGACAGGCGAGTATTGGCAGCCTGATGGCAACAAAACGCTGGATGATGCCATTCACGAATGTCGTTGGGCTATCCTGAAGGATGCCATCCAGAAGCGCGGACATGAGGCTGTTGCTGATTTTGTCGGGACCGACATTTCCAGCGATACTTACGACCGCGTGATGGGTCAACAACCCCGCCTAAACCGGCTCGCCGGTTATAGACGGGGCTTGCGGGGCAACCCGTAAGCCCGGTTGATTAGCCTAAGTCTGCTGCTCCAGCGGCAGGAAACTACGTTGTGTACTAATAATATAGGCACCTTACTCATGCTCCACAAGTGGTGAGCTCTGCGGATGTTTGTTAAAAATCTCTGAGGGTAGGAGACGTGGAAACATCATACCGAAAGGTAAAACAGTACAACAACATTGGCGATGTGGACCACAGGGCGCAAGCCCTGACTTATAGTTTCATTACTATTTAACGAAAGGAGTATCTTGCATGAGCACTTGCGTTTGTGTTCTCAGCAACAGTGGTGAACGCTTAATGCCTACCTTCCGTCTTGGCAAGGTACGCCGACTCTTGAAAGACGGAAAAGCAAAAATCGTTAAGCACCATCCATTTACTATTCAGCTGCTGTATGACAGCAAAACGAACACACAACCCATCGAAATCTGCGAAGACGTGGGCTACAACTACATCGGCATCAGCGTGAAAAGCGAATCTCACGAATATGTGTCTGCCCAGTATGATACATTGCAAGATGAGAAGAAACATCACGATGATTGCCGCAAGTATCGCCGTACACGCAGAAACAGACTGCGTTACCGTAAACCGCGTTTCGATAACCGCAAGCGCAGCGAAGGTTGGCTTGCACCTTCTCTGGAACATAAGAAGCAGCTGAATATCCGTCTTATCGAACGGTATGTATCTGTAATCCCGATTACTCGTGCAACGGTTGAAGTTGGTTCTTTTGACACAATGCTGCTGCAAGCCATCCAGAAAGGCGAATCAAAACCGGAAGGTACAGACTACCAGAAAGGTCCCCGCTACAACTTGGCAACTTTGCGTGAGGCAGTGTTCTACCGTGATAATTACACCTGCCAAGTTTGTGGACGCAAAATCGCGGATGGTGCCATTTTACATATGCACCACATGTTCTACTGGAAAGGAAGACACGGCTACCAGCTTGATGAGTTGGTTACAGCGTGTGAAAAATGCCACACGCCAGCAAATCATCAAAAAGGTGGCAAGCTCTTCGGTTTTGGCGAAGATAAAGAATTTGCCAATCTTTCAGGTGCAGCATTTATGAACACTGTTCGCTGGCAGATAGTAGATGCACTGCACGCCACATACGGTAAAGAATTTGTGACCATCACTTATGGTGCGATGACAAAGGAAAAGCGAATCATTCTTGGCATAGAGAAAACCCACAACAACGATGCGTATGCAATGGGAGATTATCACCCGGCATGTCGTTGCAAGTTTAGACATTACCAAAAACGATGCAGAAACAATCGTGTGCTGGAAAAATTCTACGATGCCACTTATATCGACACCCGCACCGGTGACAAAGCAAAAGGTAAAGAACTTTTTAACGGCAGAATTAGCCGTAATCACAAAAAGGATTCTGAAGACCTGCACAAGTACCGCAGCAAAAAGGTGTCGAAGGGGCGTCGCTCTATAAGAAGACAGCGCTATGCAATTCAGCCATACGACACTGTGCGTCTCGAAAATAAAACATACATTACAAGCGGGTGCCATAACAAAGGCACAAGACTTTTGATTCCTGCTAATGGGAAAAGTAAGTCCGTAGCAATTTCCAAAGTTCAAGTTGTTTGCCATGCGGGAGCATGGATACAAATCATTTAAATGTTGAAAGGAGGTAAGCAGGAAATGCTGTATCTTAGTCTTTTCTAAGAAACGCATTCCTCCCCACCTAAGCCTTACGGCTATAGATGGGGTGTCCTGCTCCATAATTATGAAAAAAATGCGTATTTATAGCGCAAACAACGTATTCATAGAAGTTACGCGCCGATGCAATATGTGCTGTGCGCACTGCCTGCGCGGAGATGCCGAAAGCATCGATATTCAGGAGAAGTACATCGATGCTTTTCTCGACAACTTTGAGAAGGGAGCTTATATCAGCTCTCTTACCTTTACCGGTGGGGAAATCTCTCTGAATATACCGGCAATTCGATACACCTTGAAAGCTGTCAAAGAGCGCGGTATCG
>UMHX01033242.1_pt1 | contig 15667 bp, 10 predicted proteins | sample 1965651 | NCBI WGS metagenome assembly UMHX01 (sample SAMEA4836109, study PRJEB28245) | human gut metagenome | biome: gut microbiome; material: fecal sample | place: Denmark | collected 2008 | reverse complement strand
GACAGAGAATTGTATAATTTTTACGCATTTCTTCCGTGAAAACAACTCTGTTATAGTTGGAAGGAATAATTGTCCGTTTTGTCTGTTTCTTCTCACGCACACGGATGGCGGAGAGCAGGGAACGGATACGAATCCTTGCAGCACCTAAGTTGTTAACCTCATCAATCTTTAAGCATGTGTAGATCTTGCCTGATTTTGTCAGGATGTCGTTGACTGCGTCGGTGGTAACTGCGTCTAAGCCACAACCGAAGGAGTTCAACTGGATCAGATCAAGGTCATCCCTGGTTTTTACAAAGTTTGCAGCCGCATACAGACGGGAATGATACATCCACTGATCCATAACGATCAGAGGGCGTTCCACTTGATGAAGGTGAGAAACGGAGTCCTCAGTCAGTACGGCAATACCATAGGAATTGATCAGTTCCGGGATACCGTGGTTGATCTCAGGGTCAACATGGTATGGACGTCCTGCTAATACAATACCGCGTTTGCCGGTTTTCTCCATATAAGCTAAGACTTCTTCACCTTTTTTCTGCATTTCCATGCGGACAACAGCAAGTTCTTTGTAACCTTCGGAAACAGCGTCGCGGATCTCTGATTCCGGGATGGCAAATTCCGGTGCAGTAAATGTTTTTACAAGCTGTGAGGATAATGTCTCTTCACTGGTAAATGCCATGAATGGGTTATAGAAACGTACTTTGCCGGAAGTAATATCTTCCACGTTATTTTTGATATTTTCCGCGTAGGAAGTTACGATCGGGCAGTTGTAATGGTTGTTGGAATCCGGGAATTCATTACGCTCATAAGGAACACATGGGTAGAAAATAAAGTCTACATTCTGATGGATCAGCCAGGTCATATGTCCATGTGCAAGTTTTGCCGGATAACACTCGGATTCACTTGGAATTGAGTCAATGCCGAGCTCATAGATTTTTCTGGTGGACTGTGGTGACAGTACAACGGAAAATCCGAGTTTTTTGAAAAAAGTAGCCCAGAACGGGAAATTCTCGTACATATTTAAAACTCTTGGGATACCTACCGTTCCACGCGGGGCTTCTTCCGGCTTTAAGGAAGGGTAGTCGAATAAGCGTTTATTCTTGTATTCAAATAAGTTCGGAATATTTTCTTTGTTTTTTACGCCGCCGACACCGCGCTCACAGCGGTTTCCCGTGATATACTGGCGGTTTCCGGAGAAACGGTTGATCGTCAGCAGACAGTGGTTGGTACAACCCTGACATCTTGCAAGTTTGGTATCAAAAGTTAATGCATTGATCTCGTCGATGGAAAGCATCGTTGTCTGATAGTCAGCTTCATGACGTTCTCTTGCGATGAGAGCAGCTCCGAAAGCACCCATGATACCTGCGATATCCGGACGGACACATTCACAGCCGGAAATCTTTTCAAAACTGCGGAGCACGGCATCATTGTAAAAAGTACCACCCTGTACTACGATATTTTTTCCGAGTTCACTTGCATCGGAGAGCTTGATAACCTTAAATAAAGCATTTTTAATGACGGAGTAGGCAAGTCCGGCAGAGATATCTGCCACGGAAGCACCTTCTTTCTGTGCCTGCTTTACTTTAGAGTTCATGAATACAGTACAGCGTGTTCCAAGATCAATCGGGTTTTTGGCAAATAAAGCTTCTTTTGCGAAGTCCTGTACAGAAAAGTTTAAGGATTTTGCAAATGTTTCGATAAAAGAACCACAGCCGGAAGAACAGGCTTCGTTTAACTGTACACTGTCTACCGTCTGGTTCTTGATCTTGATACATTTCATATCCTGACCACCGATGTCTAAGATACAGTCTACCTCAGGATCAAAAAATGCCGCTGCATAATAATGTGCTACCGTTTCTACTTCACCATCGTCTAACATCAGCGCTGCTTTTAAGAGAGCTTCACCGTAACCGGTAGAGCAGGAGTGTACGATATGTGCATTTGCCGGAAGTTTTTCATAGATCTCCTTGATGGAACGGATCGCAGTGGAAAGCGGGCTTCCGTTGTTGTTGCTGTAAAATGAATACAACAGGGAACCGTCCTCGCCGACGAGAGCGATCTTTGTTGTTGTGGAACCGGCGTCGATACCGAGATAACAGTTGCCTTCGTAGGTGGAAAGATCACCTGTCTTTACATTGTGTCCGTCGTGGCGGGCACGGAAGGTATCGTATTCTGCCTGATCTTTAAATAACGGATCAAGACGTGCTACCTCGAATTCCATATGTATATCAGAGTTTAATTTCTCAAGCATGGAAGAGAGAGTGGTATTCTGTTCCGGTTTGCAGTTTAAGGCAGAACCGATCGCTGCATAAAGGTGCGAATTGTCCGGCGTGATCGCATGCTCATCATCTAAGTTTAAGGTGCGGATAAATGCAACTTTTAACTCAGATAAAAAGTGGAGCGGACCACCTAAGAATGCAACGTGGCCGCGGATCGGCTTACCACAGGCAAGACCACTGATCGTCTGGTTTACCACCGCCTGGAAAATAGAAGCAGAGAGATCCTCTCTTGTGGCACCTTCGTTGATCAGAGGCTGGATGTCTGTTTTGGCAAAAACACCGCAGCGGGCTGCAATCGGGTAGATTGCTTTGTAATTTTTCGCATATTCATTCAGACCGGAGGCATCTGTCTGAATCAGGGAAGCCATCTGGTCAATAAAAGAACCGGTACCGCCTGCGCAGATACCGTTCATACGCTGTTCAACGTTACCGCCCTCAAAATAAATAATTTTTGCGTCTTCACCGCCGAGCTCGATCGCAACGTCTGTCTGTGGAGCATAGTGCTGTAAGGCGGTAGACACAGAGATAACTTCCTGTACGAAAGGAACATCTAAGTGCTTTGCAAGTGTAAGTCCGCCGGAACCGGTGATCATTGGAGCAACCTTCCGGTCACCGAGCTGATCGAATGCTTTCTGGATCAGAGAAGAAAGCGTTTCCCGTATGTTGGCAAAATGTCTTTCATAATCGGAAAAGAGCAGATTGTCATGCTCGTCGAGCACAGCAACCTTTACGGTGGTAGAACCGATATCAATTCCAAGTTTGTGAAGCGTATTATTTTCCATAATTTCCTCCAGTCAGTAACTCCGGAAAATCCGGATAATATATAAATAAAGTGGCTGTTTCTTCTTATTAAAAAGAATGCCGGGCAAAAGCCAAGCAAAGTACATTATACGACATGATTTTACAAAAGACAATGTGCAAATCGGGGAAAAATATAAACTTTTTATGAATAAAATCAGCCTGGATTGACAAAGCACAGGCATACGGATATACTGAAAAAAGTAGTGTTTTCAAAGAAAGGTTAGGGTTTTATCCGATGAACTGGTTAAATAAATTAGAACGTAAAATTGGTCGTTACGCTGTTCCAAACCTTATTATATGGCTGATCGGAGCCTATACGATCGGCTATGTATTCGGAACCGTATCGCCTGGTATTTTAAGCTATCTGACACTCAGTCCCTATCATATTTTACATGGACAGATCTGGAGACTGGTGACATGGGTGTTTATGCCGACAGAGTCCAATCTGATCTTCTTACTGATCATGGCATTGTTTTATTACCAGCTTGGCATGGCACTGGAACGTACCTGGGGAACCTTCCGGTTTAATGTCTATATTTTCGGTGGAATGATATTTACCGTGATCGGTGCATTTGTTCTGTACGGTATTTATTATGCAATGAATGCATCTGTAATTTCGCAGATGCCTGCACTGGCGGCACAGTTATCTTATTCGATTGCGTCGGGATTTTCCACAAACTATATCAATATGTCCATTTTTCTTGCATTTGCCGTGATGTATCCGGATATGCAGGTAATGCTTTACTTCATTATCCCAATCAAGATGAAATGGATGGCGATTGTTTATGCGATACTGACGCTTTATGAGTTTATTGTCAGTGGATGGGCCGGCAGAGTGGCAATCTTTATGTCCCTGCTCAATTTTATCATTTTCTTCTTTTCAACGCGGAATTTCAAACGTTATTCGCCGCATGAAATACACAGGAGACAGCAGTTCAAGTCCCAGATGCGTCAACCCAGACCGGGTTCCGGCATTACCAGGCACAAATGTGCGATTTGTGGCAGGACAGAACTTGATGATCCGAATTTAGAGTTCCGTTTCTGTTCAAAGTGTGACGGCAATTATGAATATTGTCAGGATCATCTGTTTACACATAAACATATTAAAAAAGGTTAAATAATATGACAGGACGGATGGTATTTCAAAGCGAAATATCATCCGTTTTTTGAATGATGGCACAAAGAAGATTAGATTTTAGGTGTGATTTGTTTCAGGTTCTGTCAGAATAAATGCAGATAAAGGAGAAAAATACAATGATTCAGGATATATTTCCGATGCATCTTAGTAATGAATATCACAAAAAGGTACCACAGGCAGACAGTTTTCTTATGATCTTTAAAGATAACCGTATTCTGGCAAAAAATGATGGTCAGGTGTGTTATCTGACCTATAAAGAACTTTCTGAAATCTGTCGTGGGATGGGAAAGGAAATCCCTGTATGCGTTTATCTTTTTTCCATCGGGGAGGATGATTATTTTCTGACAGATCCGGGGGAAGGGATAGAGGTGCCGGGATTTGTATACTATAAAATGTTTGAGACACGCACCATGCAGCCGAAAGAGCGGGTGCTTGCAGCTGCGACCGCATGGCATCTGTATGTCTGGTACCGCGATAATGTTTATTGTGGGAGATGTGGGCATAAACTGGTACATAGTGAAAAACTCCGGATGCTTTCATGTCCGGACTGTAACAACATGGTTTTCCCGAAAATAGCACCGGCAGTGATCGTGGGCGTGACAAACGGCAGAAAAATCCTCATGACAAAATATGCAAACCGTGAATATAAAAGATATGCACTGATTGCCGGCTTTACCGAAATCGGTGAAACTGCGGAGGAAACGGTGGCGAGGGAAGTGAAGGAAGAGGTTGGGCTTTCCGTAAAAAATATCCGTTATTACAAGAGTCAGCCTTGGGGATTTGACAGCAATCTTCTTCTTGGCTATTTTTGTGAACTGGATGATGAGGGAGATGCGATGAGACTGGATGAGGAGGAACTTGCCTGCGCAGAATGGGTTGATTTTGAGGATGTCCCGGATGATCCGGAGGGACTTAGTCTGACACGGGAAATGATGCTCTGTTTCCGGGATATAATGAACGCAAGTGAGTCAACATGCTTGCATGATTGACGAACGGTGAATTGGATCATGTGACGGTTTTGCACATGATACGATGAAAGAATACGGTAGATTCTAAAAGACAGGGAAAACTGGTATGCAAAATTATACCAAATACGGAAAAATGTCTTGACACTCCAACAAAACCACTGTATTATTACAGTAATACAAAAAAGAAAGATTTACGGATGGAAAACTTAAGATTTCTTAATATTTGCTTAAGTGCCTTTTTTTGGCAGATAGATAATGATACAATCACCGTAAATCGAATAAAAAAAGGGAGTAATAAAAATGGGTAACAAGACAAAACCGAAAAAGGGAAAGAAAAAAGTAGTTATTATTGTGCTTGTGGTTCTGGTCGTTGTAGCTGCGATCATTGGAAGTTCAGTAAAGAAAATGACAAGCCAGGTAGCAACAGCAGTCAATACAGTAGAGGTGGAGCCGGTACAGAAGAGAGATTTATCTGATACGATTTCATTAAAAGGTACTGTATCGGGTATCACGAAGAATAATGCAACTTCAAAAGCGTTAGCAGAAATCACAGCAGTTAATGTTCAGGTCGGAGATATTGTAAAAGAGGGAGATGTATTATGTACATTAGATTCCTCTACGATTCAGGATCAGATTGCGGATCTCGAAAAAAATATGTCTGATACAAATGCGACAGACAGTATTAATTCACAGCAGACAGCAGAAACAGTCAGTCGTGCAAAAGAAGATCAGCAGACACAGCTTGCAGCTGCACAGAAAGCAATTGATGATGCAAAGGATGCTTATAACGCACAGAGTATTATGTGGGATAAGAGTGAAGATAAATCGGATGCAGAATTTCAGTCTTTGTTAGCTGCACAGAAAGCAGTTACTACTGCTGAGGAAGATTACCAGAAAGTATTAGAGACCACGAACCGTACGATCGAGGATGCACAGCGTGCGGTAGAACTTGACAAGTATAAAGGATCGGATTCATCTTCCAAAGATAAACTGACAGATTTAAAAGAACAGTTAGAAGATTGCAATATTACAGCACCTTGCGGTGGAGTTGTGACGGCAGTCAATGTTTCTGTCGGAGATGTTAATGCAGATTCAAAAACACCACTTGTAACGATCGAAGATACCAGTTCTTTAAAAATGGTGGCAACTGTGGAAGAAGCTGATATTTTAAAGATTGAAGAGGGAATGAAAGCAACTGTAACAGCGGATGCCATGGGAGATGAGACCATTAATGGAACTGTGACCAGAGTGGTACGTGTCAAAGGACAGTCCACGGGATCTGACGGACAGACAACATCCGGAGGATATTCCGTAGAGATATCTTTAGATAACAAAGAATTACTTGTCGGTATGGAAGTAAAAGCAAAAGTCATGATCAAGGAAAAAGGTGAAGTATTAGCGATTCCTTATGATCTTGTCAAGACGGATGATGACGGAAATACATACGTACTTGTTGCAGAGGCAAATGCAGACGGTTCTGCTACAGCGGTGAAGAAGAATATCACAGTTGGTGAAGAAGTAGATTACTATACGGAAGTAACCGGTGGAGATCTGGCAGAAGGAGATAAATTAATTTATGATTACTCCGGAACGGTGACAGAAGGACAGCAGTTTACACCGGAACAGATGTATTCCGAGCAGGATATGGGAACAGGCGCATCTACAGATGAAACCTCAGATGCAGAAGGTATGAGCACCAGCGTGGAGGGAAATGAGTAGTGAGTGAACCAGTAATCCGAATGGAAAATATCGTTAAGACATATTATTTGGGAAAACCAAATGAACTTGAAATTTTACATGGAATCAACCTTACCGTAAATAAAGGGGAATTTGTTTCCATCGTCGGTGAATCCGGTTCCGGTAAGAGTACACTTATGAATATTATAGGAGTCCTCGACCGCCAGACACAGGGAGATTATTATCTGGAGGGACAGGATGTCAATGGAATGTCGGATGAAGTACGGAGTGCGATCAGAAACCGCAGGATTGGTTTTGTATTTCAGAACTTTAATCTCCTTCCGAGAGCCAATGCATTAAAAAATGTTATGGTTCCATTACTATATGGAGAAGAACATTCCAAAAACGGAAAAGAACATGCCATGGAAATGCTTAAAATGGTAGGAATGGAAGACCGTGCGGATCACAGACCGAATGAGCTTTCCGGTGGTCAGAAACAGCGTGTTGCAATTGCAAGGGCAATGATCAATGATCCGGCGATCATTCTTGCGGATGAGCCGACCGGAGCACTTGATTCTAAGACAGGACATATGGTCATGGACTTATTCCATAAGCTTCATGAGGAGCAGGGAAAAACAATTGTTCTGATCACACACTCCCAGGAACTCGCGCAGGAGACAGAGCGTATCGTTACTCTGTTAGATGGACAGATCGTGGCAGATAATGGAGGTGAACATTAATGTTTTGGGAAAATATCAAAGAGGCAATCACGAGTATTTCCAGCAACAAGATGCGTTCGCTTCTGACGATGCTTGGAATCATCATCGGTATCAGTTCGGTGATCATTATCACGACGATCGGTGGTTCCATACAGAGTACGCTGACGGCAACCATGAATTCACTTGGTGGAAATATGGTACAGGCGTATGTCGAGGCACGTTATCCAGAAAATGATGAAGACTGGGCTACCTGGGAACAGCCGGATATGACAGACAGCGATTATGTCACACAGGATATGATCGATGGATTGATTGAAAAATATCCGGATGAGGTAACAGGTGTTGCAGCACAGAACTATCTTGGTTCAGGAACCATTAAAGATGATGCTGATTCCAAGAATTATGCAAATGTCAATATTGATGGTATCACACCGGAATATTTAGAGTATATGAAACTGGAAATGCATGCCGGAAGAAATCTGACAAAGGCAGATAATCAGGGGAAAAAGAGAGTATGCCTGATTGCAGATACGATGGCAGAGAGATACTTTGCAGGTAAAGATCCGATCGGTGAAACACTTTCTGTTGCAACATCGGATGGCGGAATTTTTGATTTTGTTGTAGTTGGCGTTTATGTATATAACCAAGCATTATTTGGAAAAGTGGACACGTCCATACCGGAAAAAGACCGTGTAACAGAATTGATGATCCCTCTTCAGACCTGTTTTAAACTGCAGGGGACTGACAGGACTGGTTATGATTATTTTAATCTTATGATCGATCCTCTTGCAGATGTCAATCAGGCAACAACGGATGTTTTATCTTATTTTGATGAGATGTATGCAAACAACAAAAATTTCCACGTCAGTGCATACAATATGGCATCTGATCTTGGCATGATCAATACGGTACTCAACGTGATCACGATCGCGGTTTCCGGTATTGCAGCGATTTCACTGATCGTGGGTGGTGTCGGCGTTATGAATATCATGCTGGTGTCCATCACGGAGCGTACAAGAGAGATCGGTGTCCGTATGGCGCTTGGTGCCAAAAGACGTACCATCCGTATGCAGTTTGTCATAGAGGCGATCATGCTTTGTCTGATCGGAGGTATCATCGGTATACTGATTGGTATAGGAATCGGGGCACTGCTTGGAAAAGTGGCAGGATTTGTCATTCAGAATATGTACTCTCAGTATGCAAATTATATTATTATGACGGTGCATCCTTCTGTAACGGCGATCATGCTTTCACTGTTCTTCTCTATGCTGACCGGTGTATTTTTCGGATATTATCCGGCGAACAAGGCTTCAAAGATGGAAGTCATCGATGCATTGCGCTATGAGTAAGGGCAAAGAAAAGATTTGCATTGCAGTCTGAGCAGAGAATTTTTAAAAGAATACAGATAAGAAAAGTATTGTATGTGACAAAAATAAAAATGTCAGTATACAGTACTTTTTTTGTAACAGATTTTCCGGATCAATATTTCCGGGCATGGTACATGCGCCTTCCCACATAGAATACAAAAAGAAATATTGTAAAGTATAGCATTCATGCATGATTGCGATGCGTAGACGTTATGCAATATCAATAATCGGGATGGAAGGGAAAAACATGAACCATAACAAAAAGAAAATTTTAAAAGTGACGGCACTGTTTGTTTTTATGTTCTTTTTAGGCTGGGGCGCAGGTTCGCTGCAGAAACAGCAGATGAAAAAAACAGTGGAGGCAGTGTCTGTCCAGAATCAGGCAGATAACTGGGGACTGGGCTTTGGAGCGGAGGGAACCCAGCCGACCGGCAATGTGACAGCGGATGAATTAAAAAAATACAACGCATGGTATGTGGGCGATAAAAATAAAAAGACGATTTATCTGACCTTTGACTGCGGGTATGAAAATGGAAATACAGAACCGATCCTGGATGCATTAAAGAAACACAATGCAAAAGCGACCTTTTTTGTCGTGGGACATTTCCTTGAGTCAGCGCCGGATATCGTAAAGCGCATGACGGAAGAGGGGCATGCCGTTGGCAATCATACTTATCATCACCCGGATATGTCATCCATATCGGAGCTGGCTTCATTCCAAAAGGAAATCGATGATGTCGCATCGTTATACCAGTCGATCACGGGAAAAGAAATGATCAAATATTACCGTCCGCCACAGGGAAAATACAGCACGGAAAATCTAAAGATGGCAAAAGAACTCGGATACAATACATTTTTCTGGAGCCTTGCCTATGTGGACTGGAATGTCGATAACCAGCCGACGAAGGAGGAAGCATTTGATAAACTGCTGACCAGGATCCATCCGGGAGCAATCGTTTTGCTGCACAGCACTTCAAAGACGAATGAGGAGATCTTAGATGAACTTTTGACCAAATGGGAGGAGATGGGATATACATTTGCACCGCTTTCGGAACTGATCGCAGAATCCTGACAGAAAAGATCGGGGAAAAATACAAAGGATATGGTGGATAAGACTTGTTTGATGACGAGCGGGAAGGTATAATGGACATAAAGTGCCATGAAAAATGAACAGTTTTCTTAAAATCAGGGAAGAAGATTGTGACTGATAAATGAGCGGCAGGTAAGGATAAGGATGTTATGAAAAGAGCAAAATTAAAAATAGAAATATTGACGGTAATTTTTTGCAGTCTGATATTTGCATTTTCAGAAAAAAACAACAGCATTTATGCGGATGAAGTCCTAACGGATATGGAATTGCCGACAGGACGGCTTTTATTTGAGGAAGAAACCGAAGAGGCGGCTGACGAGGATTATGAATCCATAGAAGAAAGTGATATTGCCGAACAGTCTTTGCTTCGAACGGCAGACATAGCAGCGGACGACTGGAACAAGTATGGAAGCGATTACTTTTATGATCAGTTATCGGACGAAGAAAAAGCGTACTGGAATGCCTTAGATGTCATCTGTGAAAAGTACCTGACGACGGAAACGGATGCTGTGACGACAAAGTCGGGGGCATATCGGATGCAGGCAATTTCTGGAAGCACACTTGCGAAGGCACAGCAGAAAAATGTACTGTTGATGTTTCGGTATTCAAATCCACAATATTATTTTTTGAATGCGACAGTTTATACAATTTCATATTCAAATGATACAATTTCTCTGGTATTCGGTATTTATCCTGCGTTTGAAAACGGTACAGACCGGATGGAAAAGACGGAAAAAGTAAAGGAACAGGTGGATGCCTGGCAGGAGCAGATCGATCAATGCAGTAAAGATTATGAAAAGGTTAAAAAGATACATGATCTGATCTGTGAAAAAGTGTATTATAATCAGGCTCTTGTGAATAGCGATTTTGCAACGGAGAGTACAGAATATTCACAGTCTGTGTACAGCGTTTTCTGTACGGATAAGACTGTCTGTGCCGGATATGCCCAGTCATTTGCAATGATGTGCAATGGCTCAGGAATCGATACGGCGGTGGTGACGAGTTCCAACCATGAATGGAATAAAGTAAAAATATGTAGCTCCTGGTATAATGTGGATTGTACATGGGATGACCAGAGTGATGGTTATTATTATAATTTTTTTGTGAAAAGTGATGAGTTTTATGATACATACAGCAGCTGGTCGAAAACATGTCATACAGAAGAAGATTATTGGGAGGGGTATTTGCCGGTATGTACATTAGATAGTGGAGCTACGCAGACAGATCCTGGAAAAATCCCGATAGAAGGTCATACAATTGTGACAGATGCAGCGGTAGCAGCATCCTGTGAGGCGACCGGTCTCACAGAGGGAAGCCACTGCAGTGTCTGTGGGGAAATATTGACAGAACAGACAGTGATTCCGGCAACAGGGCATACACCGGTAAAAGATGCAGCGGTAGCAGCAGCCTGTGAGACGACCGGTCTTACGGAAGGGAGTCATTGCAGTGTGTGTAAAACAGTGCTTGTGGCACAGACAGTGATTCCTGCAGCCGGTCATAAGTGGAGTGAGTACAGAGAGAGCGGAAAAGTGAAACGGAAATGCAGCGTCTGTGGAAAGACGGAAACGGTACGAACCCTTCCGAAAGTAAAGACGGTCCAGCTCTCAAAGACTTCCTATACCTATGACGGAAAGTCACATATGCCGACTGTAAAAGTGACAAACAGTGCCGGAAAGAAGTTGAAAGAGGGAACGGATTATAAAATAAAGAAGCCGTCCGGGCGGAAAAATGCCGGTATCTATACGGTCACGATTGAAATGAAAGGTGATTACACCGGAAAATACCAGAAAACATTTCGGATCATACCGAAAGGAACCGCCATTTCCAGTGTAAAGGCAAAGAAAAAAGCATTTTCGGTGTCCTGGAAGAAGCAGGCAAAACAGACAAGCGGTTACCAGATCCAATATGCAGTGGATGCGAAATTCAAAAAGTCGGTTGTGACAAAGAATGTCAATAATACCAAAAAGGTAAAACTGGACGTTTCAAAATTAAAAGCAAAAAAGAAATATTACATACGCGTCCGCACCTATAAGACTGCAAAAATGAACGGAAAATCCAAAAAGATCTATTCGGGCTGGTCTAAGGTAAAAGCAGTCACTACAAAGAAATAACAAAGATATACCGATCCATTTTACAAAATGCGATATAAGTATAAATAAAAAACGGGAGAAAGAGAAAATGGCAGACAACAGTTTAAAAATCAGTTACAAGATATATTTAGAAGCGGAGGATATTTCACAGTCACGGATTTCTTCTACGGCATCTTATGTAAGCAATCTGTTTAAGAATTGCACCAATTCCTATTTACAGAAAGCGGAAGTGGACAATGAGAGCGACATGGATGATTTTACGCTTCGTCTGTATATTGACGAAAAGGTAGAGGAAGAAGAGTGCAGTTCACCGGAATGTGCAGAAGGTTTTCTGGAAAATATCGCAGAATTTTTAGATGCGGTTGCAGCAGCACATTCCTATCTGGATATGGAGGGAAGTTTTTCCATTTCCTATCATGGAGTAGAGGATACATTCCGGTTCCGTTCTGAGGCAGGAAGCGATCTGTGCGATATTGAATAAAAACCGAAATAAGAAGGATATAAAAATACCGGCTTGCAAAATCAGATAAAATCTGAGGCTGCAGGCCGGTATTTTTATATCCGTTTCTTTCTATTGTTTATTGTTTGTCTGATTCATCCGGTGGAAAGTCCGGTTTTTTTATGTAAACTTTCTCAATCCGGTTTTTGTCCATCTGTTCGACGCGGAGAAGCACATTGTCATCTGTGATGATGATCTCATTTTTTTCCGGCAGATGATCTAAGAGACCGAGCAGATATCCGCCGATCGTATCATAATCTTCGGAACTGAAATTAAGATCTAACTCATCGCAGAGATCCTGCAGGTTGGTGGAACCGGAAACGATAAATTCGCGGTCGTTAAGCGGCAGGATCGGATCTTCTTCATCCGTGTCGTATTCATCACGGATCTCACCCACGATCTCCTCTAAGAGATCCTCAAGCGTGATAAGACCGGCCGTTGCACCGTACTCGTCAAGTACGATTGCAAGGGAGATAGATGACTTACGCATCTCAATAAAAAGTTCTGCGGTATTTTTGTGCTCAAAAGTAAAATAAGGTTCACGCATGATATCCCGCACGGAAAAATGCTCCTTGTCCTTGCAGAGGAGAAGATCTTTCATGTTCAGGATACCGATGACGTTATCGGTCGTATCCTCATAGACAGGAAGTCTGGTAAATTTGTCTTCCTGAAAAATATCAATCAGTTCGTCATAAGTATTATTTACATTTGCAAAAGTCATATCAGGTCTTGGAATCATAACTTCCTTTGCCTGCGCATCACCAAAATCAAACAGATTGTTGATCATCTCATGTTCTTCTGATTCGATGACACCGTTTTCTTTGCTGACATCCACGATGGTACGGAGTTCTTCCTCTGTCATCTGATTGTTGTTTGCCTTTGGATCCATATGCAGTAAAAATAAAAAGCCCATGGAAAACTGATTTACCAGAAAAATCACAGGAGTCAGTATTTTCATAAGAAAACCGATGATACCGGAATAGGCGATCGAAATCTGATCCGCATAAAGTGTCGCAAAAGTTTTTGGAGAAATCTCACCAAAGACGAGGATCAGAAATGTAAGGATACCGGTTGCAATACCTGCGCCGACGCTGCCCCAGAGCTTGATTGCAAGCGTGGTTGCCAGTGAGGAGGCGGAGAGATTAACGATGTTGTTGCCGATTAAGATCGCACTGAGCATCTTGTGGGAGTCGTCTGTAATACGAAGTACCCGTTCGGCGCGTTTGTTTCCGTCATCTGCGAGTGTACGCATCCGGATTTTATTTACGGTCGTAAGAGCCGTCTCTGCGGATGAAAAAAAAGCAGAGAAAATTAATAAAATAATTAGAAAAATAATCTGTGATATGGCACTTGCGTCCACGAAATTTCACCTCATTAAAATATAAAATTTTCCGGCACTATAACAAAAATAGCACCGGAATGTTTAAAATTTACCATATATTATATCGGAAAGAGGATTATTCGTCAATACTGTAATTCGGAGCCTCTTTGGTGATGTGAATGTCATGTGGATGACTCTCACGGAGAGCTGCTGCGGAGATCTTAACGAATTTGCTCTTCTCTTTTAAGTCCTCGATGGTCGGGCAGCCACAGTAACCCATACCGGAACGGATACCGCCGACTAACTGGAATACAGTGTCTTCCACGGAACCTTTGTATGCAACACGTCCTTCAACGCCTTCCGGAACAAGTTTCTTTGCTCCTTCCTGGAAGTAACGGTCTTTACTGCCGTTTTCCATGGCTGCAAGAGATCCCATACCGCGGTATACTTTGTATTTTCTTCCCTGATACAGTTCAAAAGTACCCGGAGCTTCGTCACATCCTGCAAACATGCTGCCCATCATACATACATTGGCACCGGCAGCGAGAGCTTTTGTCATGTCTCCGGAATATTTGATACCACCATCTGCAATGATCGGAACACCGAACTCTTTTGCAGCGTTGTAGCAGTCCATGATAGCGGAAACCTGAGGAACACCGATACCTGCAACGATACGGGTGGTACAGATAGAACCAGGTCCGATACCGACTTTGACTGCGTCAGCACCTGCTTTGATCAGATCGCGTGTTGCATCACCGGTAGCAACGTTTCCTGCGATGACCTGCAGATCCGGGTAGGCAGTTTTGATCTTTTTGACTGCCTCTAATATATTTTTGGAATGTCCATGTGCAGAGTCAACAACGATCACATCGACGTGCGCTTTTACTAAAGCTTCTACACGTTCCATCATGTTTCCTGTGATACCGACACCGGCACCGCAGAGCAGACGGCCTAACTCGTCTTTGGCAGAGAGCGGATATTTGATCTGTTTTTCAATATCTTTGATCGTGATCAGTCCTTTTAAGTGGAAATCCTTATCTACGATCGGAAGTTTTTCTTTTCTTGCTTTTGCGAGGATCTTTTTTGCTTCCTCTAAAGTGATGCCCTCTGGAGCTGTGATCAGATTCTCGGAAGTCATGCTTTCACTGATCTTTTTGGTAAAATCTGTCTCGAATTTTAAATCACGGTTTGTGATGATACCGACTAATTTGCCACCTTCGCAGATCGGCACACCAGAGATGCGGAATTTGCGCATCAGATCTTCGGCATCCTGTAATGTATGATCCGGGGAAAGGTAAAATGGATCCGTGATAACGCCATTTTCAGAACGCTTTACCTTATCTACCTCATCGGCCTGTGCCTGGATCGACATGTTTTTGTGGATAATACCGATACCGCCCTGTCTTGCCATTGCAATGGCCATTCTGTGTTCTGTAACGGTATCCATGGCAGCGCTCATCATAGGAATATTTAAAACGACCTTTTTGGTAAGATGCGTTGTCAGATCAATCATGTTTGGTGTAACTTCTGAATACTGTGGAACTAATAACACATCATCAAAAGTAATACCTTCACCAATAATTGTTCCCATTTTATTTTCCTCACTTTCTTCTTATTGAATTGTATGAAAAAGATATATTAGTTTCTGTATCATAGCAAAAAAAAAATACTCTGTCAATGAGATATAAGTGTGAATTTATAAAAATAGATATATATTAGAA
>UMHX01074545.1_pt1 | contig 15912 bp, 7 predicted proteins | sample 1965651 | NCBI WGS metagenome assembly UMHX01 (sample SAMEA4836109, study PRJEB28245) | human gut metagenome | biome: gut microbiome; material: fecal sample | place: Denmark | collected 2008 | reverse complement strand
AATCTCCGCTTTTGCCTCCTGTTTTTTCTTCCAGATGGATATCCGACATAACCATACGCTTATCGATAGCTTTACACATATCGTAAATTGTCAGAAGCGTTACCTGAACACCCGTCAGCGCTTCCATCTCCACGCCGGTTTTTCCCTCTGTTTTTACTGTACAGAATACTCGGATCACACCCTTATCCTCATCCGTCTCAAAATCCACCGAGCACTTCTGGATGGGAAGAGGATGGCACATGGGAATCAGCTCAGAAGTACGCTTCACCCCCATGATCCCTGCCACACGGGCCACTCCAAGCACATCCCCTTTTTTCACACTGCCGTTTTTTACCGCGGCCATGATCTCCGGGCTTACATGAATGGAACCGGTGGCTGTTGCTGTACGGTGAGTGTCCGGTTTATTGGACACATCCACCATGACAGCATTGCCATTTTCATCAAAATGATTCAGTTTCATATTTAACAGATCTCAGCGCCTGCAGGCATCTCTTTCTCCGGTACCATCAGGGAAAGATTTCCATCTGCATCCTCTGCACAGAGGATCATACCCTCGCTGAGGATTCCTGCAAGTTTGGCAGGTTTCAGGTTTGTAACAACCATAACTTTTTTGCCAACCATTTCCTCTGCGGAATAGTGAGCCTTGATTCCGGATACGATCTGACGAACCTGGCTTCCGATCTTAACCTGGGAGCAGAGAAGTTTTCTGGATTTCTTAACTTCCTCGCAGGCAATGATCTCACCAACCTGGAACTGAAGTTTTTCAAAATCATCAAAAGTGATCTCCGGTTTTGCCTCGATGTCGATCACATCTTTGGCTTCCTCTTTCTCCTCTTTTACTTCTTCCTTTTTCTCTTCTTTCTTCGGATGAAGTTTCTCAACTTTCTCAAGAACCTCTTTCAGGTCAAGTCTTGCAAAAAGGATCTCCGGTTTGTCAGTTACACGGTTTCCTGACGGATAAAGACCAAACTGCTCCATATCCTCAAGAGTTCTCTCGTTTGCGTTGAGCTGTACAAGAATGCGCTCTGTTGTACGCGGCATAAAAGATTTCAGAAGAGATGCGCCGATGCAGATTCCCTCAACCAGGTTGTAGAGAACCGTTGCAAGACGATCCTGTTTTGTCTCATCCTTTGCAAGTGCCCACGGCATTGTCTCATCGATATATTTGTTGCAACGTTTGAACAGGGAGAATACCTCTGTAATGGCATCTGCAACACGAAGTTTGTCCATTTTTGCGGAAACGTTCTTCGGAACCTGAAGGATGAAATTCTTAAGATCCTCATCAACCGGCTCAGTAACGTTCTTGTTCTCAACGATTCCGTTGAAATATTTATTGGACATGGAGATTGTACGATTTACAAGGTTTCCAAGTGTATTTGCAAGATCGGAATTCAGTCTCTCAACCATCAGATCCCATGTGATGACACCATCATTCTCAAACGGCATCTCGTGGAGTACGAAATAACGGACAGCATCTACACCGAAGAACTCAACAAGCTCATCTGCGTAAATTACATTTCCTTTGGATTTACTCATTTTTCCATCGCCCTGAAGAAGCCACGGATGTCCGAATACCTGTTTCGGAAGCGGAAGATCCAGAGACATCAGGAAGATCGGCCAGTAAATAGTATGGAAACGGATGATATCTTTACCGATAAGGTGAAGATCTGCAGGCCAGTATTTGTTGAATTTCTCGCTGCTGTTTCCGTCACAGTCATAGCCGATACCTGTGATATAGTTTGTCAGGGCATCCAGCCATACATATACAACGTGCTTCGGATCAAAATCTACCGGAATTCCCCATTTAAAGGATGTTCTGGATACACAGAGATCCTGAAGACCCGGAAGAAGGAAGTTGTTCATCATCTCGTTTTTACGGGACTCCGGCTGGATGAAATCCGGATGTGTGTTGATATAGTCAATAAGTTTATCTGCATATTTGCTCATTTTGAAGAAATATGCCTCTTCTTTAGCCGGTACGCATGGACGTCCGCAGTCCGGGCATTTACCGTCTACAAGCTGAGACTCTGTGAAGAAAGACTCGCATGGGGTACAGTACATTCCCTCATAATGACCTTTGTAGATATCTCCCTTTGCATACATTTTTTTGAAGATCTTTTTGACCTGCTCTTCATGGTCTTTATCTGTTGTACGGATAAATTTATCATAGGATGTGTTCATCAGATCCCAGATACGTTTGATCTCACCGGAAACGTTATCTACGAATTCCTTCGGTGTAACACCAGCTTCCTCGGCCTTCAGCTCGATCTTCTGGCCATGCTCATCAGTACCTGTCTGAAAATATACGTCATATCCCTGCTGTCTCTTAAAACGTGCGATGGCATCTGCAAGAACAACCTCATAAGTATTTCCGATATGCGGTTTACCGGATGTGTACGCAATGGCAGTGCTGATATAATATCTCTGCTTTTCCATTTTTCTTTCCTCCATAATATAAAAAATAATTGTATGCTTACTCATAACTGACTGAAAGTATATTCAGCCAAAACAGGAAAAATCCTGTCGATGCCATTGGAAGATTACAATGTAATTTCCTGTGACATAAAAAAACGTCTTCTCATACCACTTGCGATATGAGAAGACGAGTTATTACCCGTGTTACCACTTCTGTTCGTTCCTGCCTCGCGGCAAAAACCTCATCAGGTACAGCAAACTCTATACCCTTCCGCTATAACAGGCGGTCCTGTCACTGCCTGCCGGTGTCCATTAAACGGGACATTCGCATTCCGCTTATCGCATTCAAACCGGGTCAGCAATGCCTCTCTGAAGCCATCTTCCATCTGCGCCTGCACATCCCTCTCAGTCTCGGAACTCTTGCACAAAATGAATCTTCACATTTCACTCTGCTGCATATCCATAAACGCAATCGCTTCATAATCTGCGTTCAAAAAAGTCCTCCGGGGATTTCCCTGTAGTGTGGTGTACACATGTACTCTCTTCTTCCACGAGTTTTCCATATGAGAAAATCGTAACACATTTCCAGTGGTTTGTAAACGGGGAAATATTAATTTACGGTTACTTTACATTTCACAGTTTTGGTTCCGGATTTCACGGTGATCACTGCAGTTCCTTTTGCTTTTGCGGTGATCTTGCCGTTGGAAGCTACAACTGCTACGGATGTTTTGCTGGATGTATAAGTTACTTTTTCCTGGCTTGTTACCGGAGCGAGAACTGGCTGTAATACCCTGCTCTGGCCTTTCTTTAAAGTTACTCCTGCCGGGATTCCGGAGATTTTTGTTGTTTTTACAGTTGTCGGCTGAACAGTAACTTTCACTGTTTTCTTAAGACCACTCTTTAATGTGATCGTAATCGTTGCAGTTCCCTTCAATGCACCGGCTGTAACTGTGCTGGTTCCATTCGTTTTTCCGGATACTGTGACAACCTTTGTATTACTGGATTTCCAGGAAACGATGGAGTCACCGCTTTTCAGGCCGGAAACTTTCAGCACTGTCGTTTTCTGTTTTGTCTTTAAGAGAAGTGAAGTTACGGAAGTTTTCATATATGGTGTTAATTTCTTTCCATAATCTCTGGTCTCTGTTTTCTGACAGGTATCGCAGATACGTGTCTGAACTTCCGGTTTGAATACTGTTGCTGCTGTTTTTGTAGTCCATGCTGTAAAGCTGTGGCCAATTGCAGGAATTTCTTTCTGCTCGCCAAGGATCTTTTTGCAGACACTGCAGTACGGAATTTCCATTCCTTCTTTTTCACAGGTAGCTGCTTTTATCACAAGCATTGTTTCTGTATGACCCAATGCCGGAATCTCCTGCTGCTCTTTCAGAGTTTTTCCGCAGGCTGTACAATGGCTTCCTTCCGTTTTTCCTGGTGTTTCACAGGTTGGCTCTACTGCCTTATCTGTAACCGCTTCTTTATGACCGGTTGCCGGAACTTCTTTCTGTTCCTTCAGTATTTTACCGCAGATAAAACAATGACTTCCTGCCGTTTTTCCTGCCTCCTCGCAGGTCGCTGCTACTGCCGGATCAATGGTTTCTGTATGGCCAAGAGCCGGAATTTCTTTCTGCTCTTTCAGTACTTTGCCGCAGACGGAACAATGACTTCCTTCCGTTTTTCCTGGTGTTTCACAGGTGGCGGCTGTTGCCTCATCGGTTACTTTTTCTGTGTGTCCGGTTGGCGCAATTTTTTCCTGTTCTTTCAGTACTTTGCCGCAGGTCTGGCAATGGCTGCCTTCGGTCTTTCCGGATTCTTCGCAGGTTGGAGCTACGGCTTTATCGATCACTGCTTTATGATCTGTTACCGGAAGCTCTTTATGGCTGTTCAGAATTTTGTGGCAGGTGCTGCAGTATACCAGGGCATTTCCCGGTTCCTGACAGGTCGCTGCTTTTGTTACCATTTCCGCTTCTTTGTGTCCCTGTGCCGGAATTTCCTTCTGGGCTTTCAGGATCTTATCGCAGATCTTACAATGACTTCCCTCAGTTTTTCCTGCTGTTTCACAGGTGGCTTCTATGGCCTTATCAATGACTTCTTTATGTCCAAGAGATGGCGTTTCTTTCTGAACTCTCAGTACTTTACCGCAGACTGCACAATGGCTTCCTTCGGTTTTTCCTGATTCTTCACAGGTTGCTGCTACTGCCTCATCGGTTACTTCCTGATGCTCGATCATCGGAAGTTTTTCTGTTCTGGTTTTCTCGCAGTTTGTACAGGTGTAGCTCTGCTCACCTTCTTCGGTACAGGTTGCTTCTTTGACAATTTCTCCTGCTTCCCAGTTATGTCCGATGGCTGGAATTTCTTCCTGTTCCTTCAATATTTTACCACATACTGAACAGTGGATTCCTTCGGTTTTTCCTGGTTCTTCGCAAGTTGCTGCTACTGCCTCATCGGTCACTTCCTGATGCTCGATCATCGGAAGTTTTTCTGTTTTTGTTTCTTTGCAGTTTGTACAGGTGTAGCTCTGCTCACCTTCTTCGGTACAGGTTGCTTCTTTGACGGTTTCTCCTGCTTCCCAGTTATGACCGGTTGCCGGGATTATTTTCTGCTCTTCTAATACTTCACCGCAGACGGAGCAATGGATTCCCTCAGTTTTTCCATCTTCGGTACAGGTTGGTACTACAGGATCAACCGTTATCGGATCATGGCCTGTCGCCGGAATTTCTTTCTTATCGGTCAGGATCTTATGACAGGTGCTGCAAAATACCATCGCATTTCCTGGCTCTGTACAGGTTGCGGCTTTGGTTACTACTTCGACTTCTGTATGTGGAGATGCCTCAATCTCCTCCTGGGATTCAAACACTTTACCGCAGACAGAACAATGGCTTCCTGCTGTTTTTCCTGGTTTCTCACAGGTTGCATCTTCTGCTTTATCGTCCACGATCGTATGGCCGGTTGCCGGAATTTCTTTTTCATCCGTCAGGATTCTCTTACAGCTGCTGCAGTATACCAGGGCATTTCCCGGTTCTTCACAGGTCGCTACTTTGGTTACTACTTCTACTTCTGTATGAGCAAGACGTGGAATTCCCTTTCGTGGTTCCAGGACTTTCTGGCATACAGAACAGTAGCTTCCGCCTGTCCATCCCATGGATTCACAGGTTGGTGCGATCTCTGCATCGGCTACTTTTCTGTGGCCGGTTGCCGGAATCTTTTTGTGATAATTTAAAACTTTCTCGCAGGTACTGCAATATACAAGAATGTTTCCTGTCTCTTCGCAGGTTGCTTCTTTTGTTATGATCTCAGCTTCTTTATGACCCAGTGCCGGAATCTCTTTCTGGGCCTTTAAAACTTTCTCGCAGGTCTTACAGTGGCTTCCCTCTGTTTTTCCTGTTTTCTCACAAGTCGGGTCTACGGCCTCGTCGATTACTTCTTTATGACCGGTTGCCGGAACTTCTTCCTGCGCTTTTATAATTTCGTTGCATACAGAACAGCGGATTCCTGCTGTTTTTCCTGCTTCCTCACAGGTCGGTGCTATAGCTTCATCGATCACCTCTGTATGACCCAGGGCAGGGATTTTTTCTGTTTTGGTTCCCTGGCATTTTGTACAGGTGTAACCCTTCTCGCCTTCCTCTGTGCAGGTTGGATCTCGAAGGATTTCTCCCTCTTTCCAGTCATGGCCGGTTGCAGGGATCACTTTCTGGAACTCAAGGATCTTTCCGCAGACAGAACAGTGTTTTCCTTCTGTTTTTCCATCTTCGGTACAGGTTGGCTCTACGGCCTTATCTGCTACCTCGGTATGGCCTGTTGCCGGGATTTCCTTTTTATCAGTAAGAATCTTATGACAGGTGCTGCAGTATACCATTGCGTTTCCTGATTCTTCACAGGTTGCTGCCCTGGTTACCAATTCTACTTCTGTGTGACCAGTTGCTGGAATCTCTTCCTGTTCTTTTAAGATCTTTCCACAGATCTCGCAGTGGGTTCCTTCGGTTTTTCCTGCTGTTTCGCAGGTCGCTTCTATTCTTTCATCTGTTACCTCGGCATGTCCACGAGCCGGGATCTCTTCCTGTGCCTGGAATACGAAATCGCATCTGGAGCAGTGGCTTCCCTCGGTCTTTCCAGGTGTTTCACAGGTCGGGTCTATGGCTTCATCCTTTACTTTCTCATGGCCTAAAGCGGAAATACTTTCTGTCATGGTGTTTCCACAGTTCATACAGATCAGTGTACGCTCGCCATCTTCGGTACAGGTTGCTTCTTTTGTAATTTCTTTTTCTGTCCAGCTATGTCCTGTCGGAGGAATTTCCTGCTGCGTCTGAAAAACAAATCCACATTCAGAACAATGGCTTCCTTCGGTTTTTCCCGGCGTCTCGCAGGTCGGTGCTACATATGCATCTTCAACTATCGTATGTCCGGTAGCCGGAATTTCTTCCTGGGCTTTGAGCACAGTACCACAGACAGAGCAATGGCTTCCCTCGGTTTTTCCTGCTGTTTCACAGGTCGCTGCTACACCTTCATCAATCACCACATTATGTTCCTGAAGCGGAATCTCTTCTTCATAAAACTCTCCGCAAAGACTGCAGATCATCTTTTTCAGGCCGGTTTCTGTGCAGGATGCCGGATGTATGATCGTTTCTTCATAAGAATGGTCGTGGTTCGGATCATAATTATAGTACACCGTTGCATGGTTAATATCATCTTCTGTTAAACCATATTTATCCCATTCTGCCTTTGAGCCGGTGTATCGGATCGCGGAAAGGCCACTGCACTCTGCAAAAGCGGTTTTTGCAATATCAGTTACCGTATTCGGGATTGTGATAATATTAAGATTCTCACATGATTTAAACGCATTCTGGTTGATATCAGTTACACTTTCCGGTATTTCAATTCTTCTGATACCGGAGCAATACTCAAATGTGTTATCACTGATTTCTGTAAGCTTCTCTGAAAGTTTCACAGTTTCAAGACTGGAACAACCGGAAAATGCACTGCTTCCAATGTTGCTGACTTTGTCCGGAACTGTAATTTCTTTTAAGCTGCTACAGGAAGCAAATGTTCCACTTCCAATATTTTTCAACACAGCTGGAAGTATTACTTTTTCCAGCGAAGAACACCTTTCAAACGCATTATCACCAATGTTTCTTACATTTTCCGGTATCACAATTTCCTTCAACGCCGTACAATTGGAAAATGTCCCTTCCTGTATATTGATAATACCGCCCGGTAATTCAATACCTGTCAGACTGCTGCAGTTCTGAAATGCTCTCTGATCAATCTCTGTTACTGTTTCAGGGATTGTAACAGTTTTAAGACTTTCGCAGGTATTAAACAGATATTCTGGAAGAGTTGTAACACCTTCCGGAATTGTGATCGAAGTGATTTTTTTGCAATCCCCAAAAGTCTCTGCTCCAAGTTCCTTCAGATCTTTTGGCAGTGTCAGTTCAACAAGATTTTCACAGCCATAAAACGCTTGCCTTCTTATGTACTTTACATTATCCGGAAGCGTTACACGCTTTAAGTTCCGGCATCCGTCAAAAGTACCTTCCTGAATTTCACTGATTCCCTCCGGAAGTTCCGCTTTTTTTAGTTTACTGCATTCTGCAAAAGTTCTTTCTCCAATTTTTGTAAGGCTTTCAGGAAATATAACCTCTATAAGGTTACTGCAATTCCGGAACGCCTGGCTGGAAATACTTTTAAGTCCTTCCGGCAAACTTATTTCTTCAAGACTTATGCAGCTATAAAATGCATTTGAACCAATATCTGTAACATTTGTAGAAATTGTAACTTTTTCAATATTATTCCATCCTGAAAAAGCAGATTCTCCTATCTCCGTGATCCCATCTTCTACACTTACTTCAAATATGTAATTTTTATAACTGTTCCATGGCTCCAGAGTATCACTTTGATTCAATATTGCTCCATCGCCTTTAAATACCAGTTTCCCGTCTTTATACAGAATCCAGCTGATCGAGCCATTATAGCCTGATGCACGGACACTGTTATCTTTGTCAATTGCCTCTGTTCTAGTAGATCCGCAGGATTTACAGGTATATGTCCTTTCTCCTACTTCTGTTGCCGTAGGATATTTGGTTATTTTTCCTTCGTCCCAGCTGTGGCCGGTTGCCGGAATTTCTTTCTGTTCCTGATAGACCTCACCACATACAGAACAGTGACTTCCTTCTGTTTTACCCGGTGTTTCGCAAGTTGGTGCTACTGCCTCATCAATGACTTTCGTGTGGCCGGTTGCCGGAATTTCTTCTGTTTTTGTTTTCTGGCATCTTGTACAGGTGTATTTTTTCTCACCTTTCTCTGTACAGGTTGCAGGAGTGACTTCACTCTCTTCCCAGTCATGTCCCAGCGCCGGGAAAAGTTCCAGCTGTTCCTGAAGGATTTTTCCACATACAGAACAATGACTTCCTTCAGTCTTTCCATTTTCTTCACAGGTCGCCTCTATCGCTTCGTCTTTTACCACTGTGTGTCCGGCAGGTGGAACTTCTTCCTGTTCTTTCAGGATCTCATTACATACAGAACAGTGACTTCCTTCTGTCTTTCCACTTTCTTCACAGGTCGGTGCTACTGCCTCGTCAATAACCTCTTTATGTCCGGCAGCCGGAATTTCCTCTTTATAGGAATCTCCGCAAAGACTGCATACCATCTTCTGGAGGCCTTTTTCTGTACATGTGCTTGCTTCTATGACATGTGGTTCATAAGAATGTTCATGGTTTGGATCGTAATTATAATAAACAGTTGCGTTGTGAATATTGCTGCTCGTTAAACCAAGCTTATCCCATTCTTCTTTTGAACCGGTAAATCTGATAACTGAAAGACCCCAGCTGGAATTAAGAGCCTCTTTACTGATACTTGTTACAGTATTCGGTATAAGAAGAATACTGTTTCCAGCTTCCGAAAAACTGTCTTTTCCTATACTTGTAATTCCTTCCGGTATTGTAACTTCTTCAAGGTGATGGCATCCCATAAACATGCCCTCTGTAATACCGGAAATGTTTTTTGATAATGTTACTTTTCTGAGTTTATGGCACTGACCGAATATTTTTTCCCCAATATTTTTAATGCTGTCTGGCAGCACAATTTCTTTCAGTTCTTCACAATAATAAAATGCCATATCTCCAAGGCTCTCTACACCGTCCGAAATTGTCGCAGTTTCCAGCGCTACGCACCCATCAAAAGCTTCTGCACCAATACTTTTTACACTGCCTGGAATATTAATGGACTGAAGACTGCTGCAATTACCAAATACATTGTCTCCGATCGTTTTTACATTGTCCGGAATATTAATGGACTGAAGACTGCTACAGTGGGAAAATGCACCATTTCCAATATTCTCTATGCTGTCTGACAACGTAACTTTCTGAAGATTTGTACAACCATCAAATAACCCTACCGGTATATCCGTAACTTCAGCTGACAGTACAACCTCCGACAAACTGCTGCAATTACCAAACGCTTCTGTTCCAATACTTTTTACTTTATCTGGTATTGTTATTTCTTCCAGAGACTGACATTGATAAAAAGCATACTGGTCAATATTCCTTACATTATTCGGAATATTAACAGATCTCAGGCTGATGCAGCCATAAAATGTATATTGTTCTATATTGGTAATGTTTTCCGGAAGAACAAGTTCTGATATTTTTTTACAGCCCCAAAATGCTCTTTCTCCGATTCTCGTTACTGTATTCGGAATATTAACACTTTCCAGACTGATACAGTCCTCAAATGTATAGCCTGGAATTGTATATATTTTTTCAGGAATATTTACTTTCGTAAGTTTTTTGCATCCGTAAAAAACGTTTGTCCCCATACTTGACAGACTTTCCGGCAACACAACTTCTGTAAGATTTTCGCAATTCTCAAACTCACCATTTCCAATACTTGCCAGTCCCTCTGGAAGTGTTACACTTGTCAGACCGCTGCATTCCCAGAAAACGCCCCAGTCCATTGTCGCAACTTTATCCGGGATTTTAACGCTCTGCAGTTTCGTACAATATGCAAAAGCCTGCTCCCCAATTGTTATAATACTGTCCGGCAGATCAATGCTGGTAAGACTCACACATTTTGTAAACATGCATTCCGGAATTGCTTTAAGATTTTTCGATAATGTTACATGCTCCAGACTTGTACATTCCTCAAACAGTTTTCTTCCAACTTCTACAACGCTGTCTGCAATTGTAACGTTTTCAAGAATGCCACATCCGAAAAAAGCATAATCGCCAATATATGTAATTCCATCTTCCACTGTCAGACTTGTTATCTGGCTCTTGTAACTGTTCCATGGTACCGATGTTTCACTATAATATGGAGGTACCAGACCATTTCCTGAAATTACCAGCTCTCCGTCCTCATATAAAGTCCATGTAACATTATCATTTACAGCTCCACTGGCCGTAACACTCTTCGCAGTCTGCGTATCTACAGAATCTGCACTCTCCCCATCCGAAAACACATCAATCGCAGCTGCATCCGTTTCCTCTTTTTCCAGAGAGTCACCTCCCTGCATATCCTGCTGAAGTTCTTCTTCATTGGATATCTCATCTGAGATATCATTCTGTCCTGAGCTTCCATCAGGAGCTACATCCGCAATATTATTCTGTTCTGCATTTCCATCAGATGCCGCCTCTGAGATATCTCCCTGCACTGCATTCCCACCAGACGCTGCATCCGCAGTATCACCCTGCGCCATACTTACATCAGATGTCCTCTCTGCAATATCCTCTTGCGCCGCACCTTCGTCAAAATTCCCATCTGCTTCTGCAGATGCCGCACTGGCATTTCCAGCCTCCAGTTGTCCTGCTTCCCCATCTGCTATCCCTCCGGAACTGTCCGTCAGAACCCCCGGATCATCAAAAGCAAAAACCTCTGTCGGAGCCGCAGACAAGACCATCACAGATGACAGCATAACTGCCAGAACCTGTTTCAATTTCATTCCCCATCCTCCTGTCTTTTGTCCAATAAAGCGGACATTCACATTCCGCTCTGCTACATGTATATGAACGCAAACACTTCATAACTTACGTTCACACTCTATATCACAATTCTACCCTACATCCCCAAATAAAGCAAAGCCAAACCAGGCATTTCCGGCAGATTTGGCACTACTGCTGATTGTTTCTGCAAGAATTTGTCTAATTTTTTCAACAGTGTAAATCCCTTCCGACGTAAGTTGATCCTGTCCGGAAGCCAGTTCCATATCCCTGGAACATTCCCAAATAATCTCTTATAAGTTAATCAAATATTCATACTACACATTCGGCATAAAAAAAACACACAGCAGTTTTCATTCCTGCCATGTGTCATTAACTATCATTCCAAATCTACATCCAGATCAGATAGATATCGCCATCCAAATTCCACCTTATCATGCGTTTCATACACTCACATCCGTCTCTGCCTGTACATCCACCGCCAAACCATCCGAAAAGCAATGGTCGTCAACGTCATACCCGCAGCCATGCTCGCCGCAAAAAGGATCGTATAAATCCCGTCCTTCTGAAAATTCGCCCAGTCCTTCATCATCATCCAGTTCATAGTACGATACAATGCCGCCCCCGGAATCAACGGAATCGTAGCAGAAACCAGAAAAACCGTAACCGGCGTCTTGTGAACCCTCGCCATACACTCCGCATACAAAGTAATCGCCACCGTTGACCAGAAACCACAGACATATGGACTGGGAGTCACAAACTCCACCGCCAGATAAACCGCCCAGGACAAACAGCCCCCCAGAGCCGCAAACCACAATTTTTTACCATGTATATTAAACAACGCCGCAAAACCAAGCGACCCTGTAAAGGATACAATCAGCTGTATGATCTCTCTCATATTTTTCCTCCATATTCATGGACACACCGTTGTCTCTGTTACCGTTCTTCGCCATGATCACATTTCTGCCTGAACCCCCTCAGAACAACAGATTCGCCGCTGTAAAACCAAGTCCCACAACCAGCGCCAGCAAAATCGACTCCATACACCGGATCAAACCCGTGATCGTATCCCCGGAAAACATATCACGCAGCGAATTAGTAAACGCAATACCCGGAATCAGCAACATAATATTACCAATACTGATCAGATCCGCATGATGCCCCAGCCCGATCAGCACAGTAAGATTGGAAAGGACACCACCCGCTCCACAACACAAAAGCACCGTAAGCAGCGAATTCAGCGCCCCCCTTTTCACAAAAGCCTCAAACAACTTCAACGCAATACCGATCAACGCCGAAGCGATCATATCATTAAGATCCCCGCCAAAAAAAACAGAAAACGACCCGGAGATCACCGCATAGATCAAAATCTGCGTCCGAAAAGAATATCCCTTTTTATTCCGGATCACATCCAGCCGCCTCTGAATCTCCTCCGGCTTCGGTCGAAACTCACAGATAAATCTGGAAAGCTGATTCAGATCATCCAGCCTCCCCAGATCATTCGCCATCCCCGGCACCCGCCGCGTCTGCGTACAAATCCCGAAATCCTCACCATAAATCGTCGTCACAATACTGGAAGTAATGGAAAAAACATCCGCCCGGGAAGCACCATAAGCCAGGCAGATACGACGGATCGTATCCTCAACACGCCCAACTTCAGCACCACAGCAAAGAAGCTGCTCCCCAATCGTCATCGCATAATACAAATACTGCTCCGCCTCATCCCTCGTCATCCGGCACCTCCCTGTACAACTATTTCATCCCCATCTATTTTAGGACAGCTAAATATCAAAAGCAACCAAGTTCCCCACGTTTAAATATTCATTTCTTCTATATTTCCTCAAAGCAACAAACTCCCAACGCCCATCAAGCCGACAACGAAACACCCAATACCTCTAAGCCAACAGCAAAGCGCCCAATACCTCTAAGCCAACAGCAAAGCGCCCAATACCTCTAAGCCGACAGCGAAGCGCCCAATACCTCTAAGCCGACAGCGAAGCGCCTCGGCCCCCACCACCTCCCGTCAGACCACAAGGAAACTCAGCCTTTCCTCCCAGCCGTCCAGCGAAGCGCTGACGGCTCATCCAACCTCCGGGAAACCACTCAACCTCACACCCTAATCCAACCTCCCGAGCAGCCGCCTCATACTCTCCGTCTTGAAACACCAGCTGGCAAGGCGTGTGCTGTCTGGCGACGGCTCTGCAGGAGGGGTGCTGATTCTTAGCCGGTGGAAATCTGCGTTGCTTCAAAAATTCTCGCTGTCTGAGCGGCTTCAGACGCGAGTTCGAGAATTTTTGAAGCGGTTTTAGCAGATTTTCAGCGGCTTAGAAGTCAGCCCCCGACGAAGCCCCGGCGCCGGACAGCACACGCCTTGCCAGCGTCCGTACCTTATTATCAAAGAAAAAAGCCGCCCAGACAAACAATCCAGGCGACTCCCAAAATCCAATGCTCAGCTCTATATTCAATTAATCACATCTTAAACCAGCTTGCCACCAAGCTCACGGCAGGCAGCCAATCCCTCATCATCAGGAGTATTATTGCAGATAAGCCCCTCATCCTCAACAAGCTCAGCCCCAGCATCCTTAGCTCTGTCGCACCAGGTTCTCATCCATTCACCATCGCCCCAGTCATAGGAACCAAACAGCGCAACCTTCTTACCAGACAGTTTACCCTCAAGATCAGAGAAAAACGGCTCAAACTCACCATCCTCAAGCTCCTCATCCCCCATAGCCGGACAACCAAGAGCCAGAACATCAAAAGAAAGCGCTTTATCCACATCAGCATCAGCCACTTCCATAATCTCAACATCTGCACCAGCAGCCTTGGCACCTTCCTCAACAGCCTGCGCCATAGCCTCTGTGTTACCTGTAGAAGACCAGTAAATAATTCCTACCTTGCTCATCTCAAAAACCTCCTGTTTTAAACTTTATATTATACGCACATCTGAGATGTACAGAGATGCTTCATACCAACAACCTGCAAAATCGAATACCCCGCACGGATCTGCGCCGCAGTAAACTCCCGGCACTTATCATAACTGTCAAAAACCCTGCGAGCCTGCTCCACGTTATCATAAACCTTCCAGTAACCACACATCTTGCAGCCACTGCCCCCGAACTTCCGAAAGCCCTTCACATCCTCAATAGGATACCCCAGAAAAAGCCCGATCTCATGAGGAAACTCCGTCTTATGAAAAAATCTCTCCTTCAAACGGACAATCATCTCATCCAGAGAACCATCTATATTATAGCCATCCTGAAGCAAAAGATTCCTGGCCTCATCCTGCGCCAGATATTCCTGCAGCATATCCGGCCGGTACACCAGAAGTAGATAATGCTTCCTGCATCCACAGATGATCTCCATACGGATACCCTCCCGTTCAAGACCCTCCTTATAATCCGAAATGATCTCCGGCAGCTCCGGCATCCTCTCTTTGGAAAAAGAAACAAGATTCGCCGGTTTCATTCCCATTAAAACAGGGGAACAATGATAACCTATGACAGATTCAAATTTTTCACAAGTCATTTGCATTCTCCTTTACACTTTAGTTAGATTTCTCTAACTATTGTAAATATACTACCAAAGTTAGTCTCTGTCAACTTATTTTTTAAAAATTTTCAATAAGAATTTTTTACTGATAAAATCCCATCATTATGGGCAAAATATACCTGATAAAACAGTCTGACAGATACTTTTTTTATTTCCGATCAGAGCAGACAAATAAAAATATCCTTACTTCATCTGACCATGTAAAGCAAATATACACAAATATATAATAGAAAATTAGTATAGAATTTTATCGCAAAAACTCTTGACAAAATAAGTCCTGTCGTATATTATAATATCAGTAATAATTACTATTACTGATAGGGGGGAAATATTATGGCAGCACTTAAATACAGCCGTCAGAGAGAATCGATCAAGGAATTTCTGAGATCCAGAACAGATCATCCAACGGCAGATACAGTATACGAGAATCTTCGGCAGATTTATCCGAATATCAGTCTCGGAACTGTCTACCGTAATCTTTCTCTTCTCAGTGACATCGGCGAGATCCGGAAGCTGACCAATTTCGGAAGCGCGGACCGCTATGATGGACGCGTCGCACCGCACTCACATTTCATGTGTACGAAGTGCAACCGGGTGATCGATATGCAGTCAGACAGTCTCAATGGAATTCTGGAGCAGGCAGCCGCAGAATTTGTCCATGGCAAGGTTTTTGACGTAGATGCAAGCTTCTATGGAATCTGCAAGGAATGCCTTAAAAAAGAAGAAAAACAGTCTTGACAAAATAAAGATCACATGTTATTATAAAACAGTAATAATTACTATTATTAATTAAGAAGAAACACAACTAAACAATAAATTTCAATAAGAAAAGGAGATCATCACTATGGCTAAATGGGTATGTACAGTATGCGGTTATGTTTATGAAGGCGAGCAGGCACCGGAAGCCTGTCCAGTATGTAAAGCACCAGCTTCCAAATTCCAGAAACAGGAAGGCGAGCTCACATGGGCAGCTGAGCATGTTGTAGGCGTAGCTAAGGGTGTCAGCGAAGACATTCTTGCAGAC
>UMHX01086702.1_pt1 | contig 15914 bp, 29 predicted proteins | sample 1965651 | NCBI WGS metagenome assembly UMHX01 (sample SAMEA4836109, study PRJEB28245) | human gut metagenome | biome: gut microbiome; material: fecal sample | place: Denmark | collected 2008 | reverse complement strand
AAAATCAATGTCCTCACCGGAGGTTTTCCCTGTCAGCCCTTCTCCGTTGCCGGACAGCGAAAGGGAGCGGAAGATAACCGCTATCTCTGGCCGGAAATGCTACGAGCGATACGGGAGATTCAGCCCGATTGGGTTGTTGGTGAAAACGTTGCTGGAATCCTCTCAATGGTACAACCCGGCAGTGAAACTGCGTTGGGACGTGAAGAATCTCTGTTCGGAGAGGTTGACCGAAAAAGAATATTGCATCGGCAGGAATACGTCGTCGAAACAGTGTGCAACGACCTTGAACGTGAAGGATATTCCGTCCAACCGGTTGTTATTCCGGCTTGTGCCGTCGGAGCGCCGCACAGAAGAGACCGCGTCTTCTTTATTGCCCACCGTGCAGACGCAGGGGTTAAAGGTATGCAACGAAAATGGGAAGACAACATTCTATCCGGTAGGACTGCTTCCGACACCAACAGCCATAGATGGAGGGACGGGAAGAATCGACAAGTCACTATCGCCGAACGCAAAGGAACGGCCGACATTGGCACTTTCCGCGAAGATGGGACTTCTTCCTACTCCCAATGCTCGGGAAGCGGACAAATACAGCAAGAAATACAATCCGAACAGTCAAATGGGCACAGCTTTGACAGCAATGGCGGTGAATGGGATGCTCCCTACTCCAGCAGCGAGGGACTATCAACCCTCCGTTTCCCCACAAGCATTGAAAAGAAAAAATGGGAAAATGAGGACGGATGCTCTGTGCAACCTGCCGGTAATGTTAGGAGAGCATCATTCGCAGAACGGTGGAAAAACTTCCCTACTCAATCCCCTGTTTGTAGCCGAGATGATGGGATTTCCACCAGATTGGACGGTATTGCCTTTTCAAAGTGGCGGCAGGAATCGATAAAGGCATACGGCAATGCGATTGTCCCACAAGTAATGTATGAGATATTCCAAGCTATTCAAGAAACTTATAATCAATAATAACCATGGACAATTCAATTTATAAAAAATGCACAGAGTGCGGGCAAACAAAGCATATTTCAGAGTTCAGCAAATCATATCCTAACAGGTGTAAAACTTGTGTAGCAGAACACACGAAACAAATGAGAGCTGCTGAAAAACTTAAAGCTAAAGTAAAAGCTACCGGCGAGGTCATAGATGTTGAACCGTCAGGTACTATGCAGGTTTTATGCGGTTCATTCATAACGAAAGACGGTCGAAGAATGCCCGGAACAGCACTTGAATTTGAAAAAGCCATAGACTGGGAACAACGCAGATACGAGATTGCGAAAGAGCTAATGAAAGGATTTTCAGCCAATTCACATAATCAGTGTGTGGATGCAAGTAGCGAAACGTTAGTCCAGTGGAGCATTAGCGGTGCTGATGCTCTTATTGCAGAATTGAAGAAAGGAGGTAAAGAATGAAAGTAATAGTTTCATTCAGTGGTGGCAAAGATAGTCTTGCATCACTTCTTTGGGTGCGTAATAACCTAACAAAAGATTTTATTACAGTATTTTGTGATACAGGTTGGGAACACCCATTGACCTATAAATATATCGAAGAAGTACAGGAACAACTTGGCTTAAATCTCATTACCGTCAAGTCAAAGAAGTTTAACGGCATGGTAGATTTGACAAAAAAGAAATCACGCTGGCCATCCTCGCAACGGAGATTCTGCACATCTGAATTGAAAACCATTCCGATGATTGACTACATACTCGATGAAGTAAACGATGATGTTCTGGTTATACAAGGAATACGTGCTGCCGAGAGTGCCAAGCGTGCCGAAATGTCCAAGCAATGTACGTACTTCAAGTATTATGTGCAGCCATACAGTAAGGATAAGAATGGTAAGGACAAATACCACACCTATCGTCGTAAAGATGTATTGGCATTTCGATGGAAATATGCTGATGACCTATTGCGTCCTGTATTCGATTGGTCGGCACAACAAGTGATTGACTATATACTTGAAAATGGAATACAGCCTAATCCGCTCTACCGAATGGGCTACAAACGTGTTGGTTGCTTTCCTTGCGTGATGGCTTCACAACAAGACATTTACAATATCAGTGTACAAGAGCCAGAAAGGATAAGCTACATTGCAGGTCTCGAACAACAGTTCAACAGCAGTTTTTTCGGTCCTGATAAAATTTCATCTAAGTATTATAAGGGTGAATATCCTCTAATCAGCGATGTTGTTCGTTATGTACAAAGTAAACGTGCAGGTGGTTCTCTGTTCGATGATGATGTGGCAACAAGTTGTATGAGCTACTATGGGCTTTGTGAATAAAAAAGGAATGGTATGGCAAATATAAAAGACAATAAAAAAGGATTCAAGGTAATCCAAATAAGTCGGAAAGAACTTGTAGAAGAATTAGGGCAATATGGTGCAATAGGAATTTGTGACTACTGCAACGAAACTGCATCTACAGGCTATTACATAGCTGTGCTAAATCAATGGTTTTGCCCGAAATGCTATCAAGAATGGTATCATCGCGCTACTTATTATCCGGAAGATGCAAAGGTAGAAAACAGAAATTTTGAGTTTTACAAAAATATTTTTGGGTTATGACAAAAATAAAACTGAATTGGGCATACGCCAAAGGCGAATTAGACACTGATACATTGAAACTTATTTGCCTACCAGCACGAGGCAAACGCTTATTTGGTGCGGATGAATTGGATGCGGAACTTTGTATAAAGGACGGTATGAATTACCAAATAGCAGAAATCCACTTGGGTGATGTGGAAAGCTCAAATATCCTTTGCAAAGAAATCGCAAGACGATGGAACGAATTTGAGGAATGGCACGAGTGCAAAGAAAATACGGAAGATGTGCCGGAACGGAATACCCCATGCTTGCTAAGGATTGAACACAAGGAAATAGCCACTGGCATTGTAGAAGTTGATTATCTTACATCTGTTTGGGGAGAATATGGATGGACGGAAGATTATCTTGACAACTTCGATGAATCCGAATATGAAGTTACTATCACCCATTGGAAACCGATTAACAAACCGAAAGGAGTTGAAGAATGAAACGAGAAGATATTGAAAAAGTGGCAGATGAATTTGCCAATAAAGAGTACGAGATAAGCGAAATTGACAGAATTCCTCTGTATAAAGGATTTTATCACGGTGCTGAATGGCGCATTAATAGCGTGTGGCATAAGACCAAAGATGAAGTGCCACAAGCTCATGGAGAATACGAAAATGAACATTATCCGCAGATACCATGCCTTGTATATGGGAAATTAAGCACTGGAACTGGTTACGGTGTCCGCTATTGGAATGTAACAGAGCAGTGCTGGGACGATGAAGAGTGTGATGATTACGAGTGTTCCAAAGATGCCATTGAAGAATGGGCGTATTTGGATGATTTAATACCTAATAAAAAGCAATGATTATGAAATCAAAATATGTATTATCAGTCGAACAGATGGAACATTTGCAGGAGCTTGGGTTGGATACAAGCGATGGAAGCATGTGTTTCGAGTGGAATGAATCAGATGCAGACAACATGGTTGTAACCTCTCCGGATGCCGATACGAATTACGACTATTATCATGAAACTTACACTTTGCAGGACATTCTCGATAAGCTGCCACATTATTTGAATCCATTTCCGTCCAAACAAATATTGTTTGCATGGATGATTGAAAGAGATGCCATAGCATATCGAAATGTTGAAGATATAGATGATTGCCTCAAACATTTTACTGATGATTTATTAATTGATGCAGCCTACGAGATGTTGTGCTGGTGTATTGAAAATGGGTATATTAAAACTAATCAGTTATGAAAGCGAGAATAAAGGTAATTGGGAAAATATATATCTATAAGGTACTGCCACCTTATAAGAATTGGTACAGTATCAAGACTGATGATGGGCTAAATCGTAGTAATGTCGTAATTGTTGGGAAAAAGCAGTTATTGAAAGTAGCTTTAGCATTGATTGTTATGGCTCTGTTTAACAAAAATACTACTATAAATAAATTCAAAACAAATTAGGAAAGATATGAAAAAAAGATTAGCAAAAAAGATTCTTTATGTCACTTCCGTATTTGGGAATTGGGATAGTAATTATCAACCGTATTCAATTCCACAACAGCAGAAGGCATTGAAAGTTTTGAAAATTCCAATGGATATCAGAGATGCGATTTTAGAATACGGAGTATTTGGCAAAATCCCTGTTGAATACAGAAAGTATAATCCGGTGGAGATTTTTCTAATTATGCTTAGTAAAAACATGAATCCCAGATCTGTAAAAGAGTTTCGCAGGTGTATGAAGCAGATTCTAAACAAATAATTCAAATCAGAACAAATATGAATAAAAAAGAAGTTATACGAATCGCCAAAGCCTTTAAGAAGATTCTGAAAAAGGTATTCCTCAAACAGTATGGAAATCCAGCTATTGGGATATGAAATCCTTAATTCTGGTGATACAACTTTAGATGCACATAATTATGACGGCAAGGGAAGTCATAAAAGTATCGAAGAGGGAAAGGCTATCATAACGTCTTATGGTAATTTATATGGAGTGGTATATGATGTAGATACTGTCACCAAGAAAGGAAGAATTGATTGCGGAACCAACGAGGAACTTTTCTTGGCTATCGCTGCATTTAGAGATGATGAAGATAAGTTTCAATGGTTTACCGATGGAGATAAATGGATTCTGTGCCCGGAAATCAAGTTCTATACTTATTGGGCTTACAATGATGTTGACATTAACACGGATACCATCCACAAGGCTACCGTAAACGAACTGATTGAACACTTTAAAGTATGAAGAAAATAATTATCATTTTGGCAACAGTTGCCCTATTCGGGTGCAATAACTCTGGAGAATACCCTATAGAACACCGTACAAGTGAGGGAAGCGTGACTTATCTCAATGATAGTATAGTGATTATCCGTACCCATAAAAAGGGGCTTGACAACTACGAAACGAAGATTATTAATTTGAAAAGACAATAGCCATGACTGAAGAACTTGTAACATTGGATACTGCGAAGCAGCTGAAAGATAAGGGCTTCAATTGGAAGTGTGAACACCTAATAGACCGTAATAAGGTTATTACAAAATATGACCTTCCGCAAAGTATGTCGTGTTGTACGGAAATAGATAACGAATCAGTTGAATTTTTGTGTCCAACATTGTATATCGCCCAAAAGTGGCTGCGTGAAAACAAAAAACTTCATATCGAAATATCCTATATGTATGGAGACTATTGGATATATGATATACTGACAATTCCGGAACATGATTTAGTAGGATTGTCGGATAGACCTATTATCCATTATAAATCCTACGAGGAAGCACTGGAAGCCGGAATACAAGAAACTTTAAAACTTATATAACCATTATGAGCAAAGGAATTTACACAAAAGAAAATGTAGGTAATGGTGTATTCATCTTTACCGTCAATAAGAATTTTGTAGAACCTAAATTTTGGGGACTGCATGAAGAAAACGAACAGGCACAATGTGTAGTTATTATCCATGATGACAATGCTTTATTTTTCTATCCGGAAGATATGGATAATGATACCCATATTCTTCTTGATTGGGAGAAAGAGCAAACAGGGAAGATATATCCAACCACAGAAGAAGGTATGAAGGATACTGATGGAATAGGCAATACCAAAGCATTAGCTGCATCCGGAAGCGAAATTGCTGAGAAAGTCATAGCATTGGACTTATGTGGATTAAGTTGGTACATTCCGACACTACAAGAGAGTGTCTTAGGGTATGAACATAAGGTTATGCTGAATGCAGCCTTAGCTATCTGCGGAAAACAACCAGTGAAAGATGACTGGTATCTGTGCTCTACGAGAAAAGAAAACAAACGCAATTTTGTTCTCGATTGGTTCAATGGTAGTTGGTTCAACGGCAGTCAGGACTTTGACAGTTGGGTTCGCCCCGTGTCCGCTATCTCTCTTAATTCACTTTAACCTTATAAATGATTATAACTATGGCAAAAGTATTTATAACAAAGTATGCCTTAACAAAAGGTATTAAAGAGATAGAAGCAGATATTATTAGAAGTAGATTTGAAGATGGAGAATATGTAAGGGATGGTTTATGTTCTTACTTCTGTATAGGGGAAAACGCATTCACCGATAAATCCGAAGCGTTGAAAAAGGCGGAAAAAATGAAGATTAGGAAAATCGCTTCTCTTCGTAAGCAGATTGAGAAACTTGAGAAATTATCTTTTAAAGTAGAGGAGAAACAGCAATGAAGAAGATAATGTTCAATGATAAATATAGCCTAACCCAGGCTGTATTGGATGGTCGGAAGACTATGACGAGAAGAATTTCAAAAGAACAAATACGCAATAGTGTATTTTGGAAGAGTGGTTATGAGAGTATTCATGGATATGAAATAAAGCCTATATACAAAATTAGCGAACTTGTCGCCATTGCACAATGTTATGAAAGTTTAGGGATGAATCCCGAAATTGCACTTAATGATAGGGACGGAATAGGATTTTATACTAAAACTAAATTCGCACCCGGTTGGAAAAATAAAATGTTTGTCCGCGCTGACCTCATGCCCCATCATATCCGCATTACTAACATCAAGATAGAACGGTTGCAAGACATTTCCGATGAAGATTGCTTTAAGGAAGGAATTTTTAAATGGGATGCTGGACAAAAGGATATTCCTTTTTATTCATTCCATAATGCAGATATACCCGACTACAATGATCCTCGTGACGCATTTGCCGCCCTCATAGATAAAGTCTCCGGCAAAGGTACATGGGAATCCAATCCTTATGTATTTGTTTACGAATTTGAATTAATAAAATAATCATGAGCATTGCAGAAGATATTATAGACGGTTGGTGTTGCCAACTTTGTGGTGTGTACTTTGAAGAAGAACACGGTTACCCTGTTGTTTGCGAAAGCTGCTACAACGAACTATCAGAAGAAGAAAAGAAAGATTATCAATTAGCAACCCATAAAGAATTTTAATGTATTTATCATATGGATGCAAAAACATTCTTTACCAAGGTAGTTCTGATGCGCAAAGCACAGAAAGACTATTCCAAGTGTCGCACCCAACAAAACTTGCGGAAATGCAAGGCACTTGAAACGGAAATTGACGGAGAAATTAAACGTGTAAATAGTATTACCGGAGTTTCCTCCGCTTCCAAAGAACCCCGACAGACAAATTTATTCACTGATTAAATCATACAATATGAACTCAACTGTATTAAAAGAAATCATGGCATTCCTTTTCGGGCGCAAATATTATGCCAACATTGTAGCAACAAAAGGAACGACAAAGCAAGAAATCTGTTCTTACATTTTTGCAACAAAAGAAGCCGCCAACCGGCATCGACTGGAAATCGAAACAACTCTGTCATTCCGGTTTGTCGAAACTGTTTCTTTCCGTTCACGCCGGATATATTTCGATTCGTCCGTAAAAAGTTAAACCATAACAACCAGTGAATCATTCTATTTTCGTATTATGATTATCAAAAAACTAAAAACATGGTGGCAGTCACGTAACTACTATGTGATTGCCGATGGTAACGACAATTCAATCACGCTATCCAAACGCTTGTTTCTCCATATCAAAGGTAAGGCGAAAAAGGGCGATGCAGCCCAAGTGTTTGTTTTCAGAATTGCCGGACAAGATTCTTTCGGCTTCACCATCAATCCAAATATCGGACAACCGACTCAACTATGCGATATTCAATATAATGACAAGTATAAGTGCATAGGCTTTGAAAGTCTGTGCCCGTCGGTCGGTCTTATGCTTTATGAGCATGGGTTACCCGGTGATAGTATAGTCAAACTGTCCGTGTCCATACATCGTACAAGTAAAGGTCTCATCTATTATCAAATTGAAAAGCCCAATGGAAAGTATATTAGGAAATACAAGAAAGGCTGACATAGTATTCTATTCTTCGGGAAGAATAGACATTACATCTCATATAGCCAAGCAACTCCATCTCTCGCGAGGTGATGTCTTGGATATTATGAGTGAGAATGGAGAATTATATCTTTATGTCAGATACCGCTCTCCTACTGGCGGCCGGCACGAAGCATGTGTGTTTCCCTCCAACAGACAAGGGAAACATTTCAGAGCCTCATCTAAGAGACTGTGCTCCGCCATACTTGATGTGTCGGGCGTAACAGACAAGGCAAAATTATGCGTTGGAGAGCCTAAGGAAAGCCAATATCATGGCACATTGCTGCCAATCATTACCAAACTCCTTTTGTAAGTAAGATATGATTAAAGATATAAAATACAACGGGTATTCTGCCAATCCATCGGACTATGAGTGTGCCGATGGGGATTTGGCAACATCAATAGGTGTTATTCCTGAAAACGGTGCACTTAAACCCATATTGCCGCCATCCGAAGTATTGCAGCTTGAAAATGGGGTTTCGGTAATATATATCCACGAAACGGCATCTTACAGACACTACATTGTACAGAGTGGAAACGATATTCATTGGATAGAACGAAACGGTGATTCCCTTACATCAAACAATAAAATTGGCTATTGTTATGACATCAAGAGTATTAATGCAGTTGGTAATACCCTACTCGTTTTTTCAGCAGATGCTATTAACTATTATCTATGGAAATCCAACAATTACATTTCGTTAGGAGACCATATCCCCAATATTGAAATTTCATTTGGGCTTCGAGGAAAACCACGTTTGTATTCAATGAATGACGATAGCAAATCTACATTCAAAATTACATTTGACGGAATTGGTGAACATAATCTATTTGAAACGTGGAGCGAAAGCAATCAAAATAAAATCACATCACAGATTATGGCGAAGGTGAACAAGTTCCTTGCAGACCAAACAGTTAAGAAAGGCAGGTTTGCCCTTCCATTTTTTGTACGTTATGCTTTACGCTTATATGATGGCTCATTGGTTGGACATTCGGCCCCTATATTAATGAATCCTTCCACTAAAACGGCTCCAATTGTCTATTGGGAACGTGCAAGTGGTAAGGGAAGTTATACTGAAGCAATATGCGATATAATGCTCGTGGCTGCAAGTCTTGATTACAAGCTTCTTATTGACGGTAATTATGATTATAATAACTTAAAGCAAAATTGGGGTGATATAGTCAAATCTGTGGACGTGTTTATTTCAAAACCAATATATACTTATGACCAAAATGGATTGTGCAAATCGTTTGCTGATACAGACAATTTTGATACAAAGTTTATTGGCACGCTTGATTTTTCCGGTTATGCAGCCTCACGAAAGAATGACTGCATTCTTTTACCTGTGAACCTTGATGGATCATCTATGAATACATCTTCCCCAAGCGGAAAGAATAGCGCATTTGGGAACAAATATGTAGAATGGATATATTCTAAATTATACGATTTATATTTTTCACCCAATAGAAAGCATCCATCCACAACAATTATGCTACCGGAATATTCTGCCGATAAGAATAAGGAATCTTTAAAAGATGCATCACAATTCTATTTCCTACACTCCATAGAATTGTCAGACCTTACGACATCTGAACGTAAAGACATTATTGTTAATGATGAATATCTGCAGTCACTTGTTTCCCGTGAAGTAATGACGGATGACTATCTTACCCACGATAAACTTTGCGCCGAATTTTCTCACACATACAATGCCCGCTTAAACCTTTCCGGGGTAAAACGGGAATTATTCGGTGGATTTACGGCTGCATCAATGTTCTCTTATTTGAATAGCGATACTCCATCATGGCAGGGACCTACAAAAGATAATCCCTCAAGGGTACTTTCCGTATCGTTTCCTACTTTCGGATACAGTGTTGTTGAGACTACAGTATATATAAAAGAAGATGGAAATGTATATGGAGTATCTGCGGCCTCACATAATAATTACACCGGATATTTTTTATCTGAGGAAAGATATCCATCGGATGAAGATGCCAGCAATGGGACAAACGGCTTTCTCGAAAAACGCTCTTGGGGATGTTATGCGTTCTATCCCAATATAAATGCTTTCAAAATGATTATCCGGGATTGGAAAGGTACTTATGAAATAAAATTAATGCCGCACCAATTCCTTAATGGTGCATATGCCGTACTTGACTATGAATTAGAACGTGCGCCACAAACTCCAACATATCCATCAACGAGTCATCCGGCAACAATTGAAATGCCGAATAAAATATATACATCAGAGGTGAACAATCCATTCTATTTCCCTATACTTGGTATCAACTCCGTAGGTACGGGAAAAGTTCTCGGCATATCATCGGCTGCAAAGGCTCTTTCTGAAGGTCAGTTCGGGCAATTCCCTCTTTATGCCTTTACTACAGACGGCGTATGGGCTTTGGAAGTATCATCTACCGGAACCTATTCCGCCAAACAGCCCATTACACGTGATGTTGTCATTAATCCCGACAGTATTACGCAGATTGACTCTTCCGTTCTGTTTGCCACAGATAGGGGGATTATGCACATCAGTGGTTCAGCCACGCAATGCTTATCCGACAGCCTCAATGCAGAAGATTTGTTCAGCATTGCAGACTTGCCTAAAGCCAATGCACTGATAGACATCTTCAACGGCAAAGCTGGTGAGAACGAAAAAGCAACACTTTCCGATATCACCTTGTTACCGTTCAATGACTTCTTACGGGAGTGCCGTATGGTGTATGACTATACCAACCAGCATATCATTGTGTATAACCCGACTGTACGCTATGCTTATGTGTTTTCGTTGAAGTCAAAGCTTTGGGGTATGATGCTATCAGACATAGTAAACAATGTCAATTCGTATCCGGAAGCATTAGCAATGGCTGATGGAAATAGACTTGTGGATTTTTCCACATCATCCGCTGAAACCATAACGGCATTAGTGGTTACCCGCCCTTTCAAGATAGAGGAACCAGATGTGTTCAAGACAATAGATACCATTATTCAGCGTGGATATTTTAAACCAGGACATGTAGCACAAGTATTGTACGGTTCGAATGATTTGTTTAATTGGCACACTGTATGGAGCAGTACAGATAAATATATGCGTGGTTTCAGAGGGACACCTTACAAAGCATTTAGAATTGCACTAATTTGTACACTTGACAGGTTCGAAAGTTTATTGGGATTTAGTGCCCAATTCAATCCCCGTATGCTCAACAGACTACGATAAAATGAAATAATGCTATAAGTCAGTTCTTTTTAAGGTTATCAGATTGTTTATAAGGAGAAAGAGCCGGTATGCGTGATGCACCCCGGCTTTTTTCATGAGGCAGATTAGTTACGTCAAAAAATAGAATCAACTTATTTGCGGATTTTCAGAAAAAGACCTACCTTTGTAGACATAAACGGTAAAACAGTATGATTATAACATTCGACAAGGATTATCTGCGTGAGCTTTATGAAACCGGAAAGGGTGACAAGAAGCACCGTTTCCAGCCCGAAATCATAAAACGCTATAAGAAAGGCATAGATTATCTGAAGAGTGCAAACAAGGTGGAAGATTTGTTTTTGGTCCCATCCTTGCATTACGAGGTTCTGAAAGGTGATAAGGCGGGTATCTCCTCTATAAGGGTAAACGACCAATACCGAATCGAATTTACTGTGTCCGAATCTGTTATTACCGTCTGCAATATACTCGAATTGTCAAACCATTACAAATAAATTCGCCATGATTGAAATAAAAGGAATTGACCCCAAGATGATTGCCAACAATCTTGAACCGTTTGAACCCACGCACCCGGGCGAACTGCTCAAAGATGAAATTGAATATCGGGGCGTGTCGCAAAAACAACTCGCGGCGGATATGGGAGTGTCTTACACTGTCTTGAATGACATTGTAAACTGCAAACGTCCTGTGAACACCAAATTCGCCCTTTTGTGCGAAAAGGCTTTGGGCATCCCAGCCTATATGCTTCTACGTCTGCAAACGGACTATGATATGATAACGACGAAACGAGACAAATCATTTTTGGAAAGACTTGCTGGCGTAAGAAAAATCGCAGCGGTGCTCTGACTGGAGTCTGTATGTCTGCCAAAGGCTATAAAAGAGCTGGAATGCATAAGTGTTGCGGTCCGGCTCTTTTCTGATAGTAACGTCCTAAAACGGCTTCAACTTCCGTCTTATCTTTCTGGTTCGCGACATAAGTGCGGTTTGTATCTTGTTCCGTAGCATTGCAAACTTCTTTTCCCACTTGGCTTCGCTCGCCGGATTAGTAATGCTCATCCAGTCGGCTAGCACTCTGCACACCAAGTATTCGTGTATCAGTTCCTTCAGCATCCGCAAGGTAGTCAACGAAAAGGTTTTGGGTAACGTCAGCCTGATTTCGTAGGTCTCAGGCTGACGTAGTACATCATCTAATGCTTCTTGCCCGTCCAGCATCTCCTCTTTCGTATAAGGGTACAGCATCTCCACGCATTCTGCATGGGCGGTGTTCAGCACTCTTGTCACACGGTCTATATTGCCCTTTTGGGCGATGTCGAACACTTGATGGCGGGCGTGTTCGTTGTCTGTCTTCATGATGTCACCCTCGACAAAAGAACAATTCTCTGCATCGTAAAGCAGTTCTTTCCTTTTAAATACAAGTATTACTGCTTTTGTTTGAGACTGGCTGTTTTGACAATATACCATAGGCTTGAACATTAATCATGAGTCGGTCTTTCCGGACGACTGCGTTTGTATAGCGCATGCTTCACGTTTTCAAGACTCACTTCGGAGTGCTGTATGTACACATCAGCATCTTCCGGACTATTAATGGCGAACCACTCTCCAAGTGCCATGTCTACAAGATATGAATGTATGCCATTCCCCAGTGCGTCTGCCGAAGCGTTATCATAATTGGACGGAAGCAAAAATTCCAATGAAAGTTTTCCGTTGTTATCTATCTCCTCATTCATCAGGTTATCTCTTGTTGTATTATCCTCATTGAGATATTCTCCAAGCAGACTTTTCAAAGAGGAAAAAGCATTGGCCAACGAACGACGTATCTGATAGCTGTTTTCACTATCATCATCAGCCTGCATATTGGATGCAACTTGATAGCTCTTTCCGGTCGCTTCTCGCGCCTGTCCTGTCAAATACGTCTTATTCTGAATATCATAGACAAGTTCTTTGACCTGCTGTATCACGGTTAATGTATTCTTGTTTTCTGTTATAACATTTTGAATTAATGATTGTTCGTATGTCGGACGTATGGGCTTTATTTTGAAAAATGCCTTACGCATTATATCCTCCATATAAGTAGCGGCTTCCGTTGCATATCCGGCAGCTTCTTCCTTATTGGTAAACGTATACCATTTTGCAGTGATATTCATCACGAAGAATGAAAACAAACTGCGCTGCATACTTTCTTTTAGAACTTTCTTGAATGAATTCGACAGCCCTAACAAAAGTCTGTATTCACTGCCATCCTCTGTTTCGTCAAGAAGTACTTTTTTAAGACTGTTGCATATGGTATTCCTACTCTCGCGCCAAAAGCGTTCAAGTATGCATTTATCCTCATCCGTTGTAAATATACGGTCGTAGGCAAGCTCATCATTCATTTTCGCACCGGTATACGACGTGGTTTTTGCTACCTCTTCATACACTTTTTCCTTATTGACCGTTAATATAATATCTATCATAATCAGAAATTAAACAAGTTATACGATAAACCTACACTGAAACATGGAGAGAAATGTGGTGTTTCCCTCAATGTTATTCCATATCCTACTTGCAGACTGATACTGAACTTTTTTTTCTTGGGTTTGGGATAATTACCTGTTACGGTCATTATATCACGCCCGGCAAAAAGTATCAGGCTATCAAGTTGTGGATGAAAGCCACTTACATAAGCCCGATATGTGCCTGTTTCGTACATTTTCTGCGTAATGGGAATTTCAACCTCAACGCTGTCTTTGTCCCTATTTGGAGATTTAGTCGTATCTGTTACGCCCGGAATCTGTTTCATACTATCCGGCTTTGCAGTAGGAAGAACCTGCGAGATGTATCTTATGACGATGCTATCTTTGGGTACAGGCTTGTAATAAGGTATGGTATCGAAAATAGTTATTCTTGTGGTATCATTTACCGGTAACTTTTTATCCAATATGCAAAAACGTACATTGAAAAACAGTGATGTGACAAATAATACCACAAACAATATTGCTACAATATCTTTAAGCCACTTTACCATATTTCTGAATATATCTGGTTATTGCCTCTACATGGGTTTTGACAATGGCTTGTTTACCTTCTTCGGAACAGAGATACAAGACATCGTCCTTGTTGTCCTGAAAAAAGTTTTCCGTAAGTACAGCCGGACATTTTGTCTTGCTCAAAATATAGAAGTTTTCTTCCCAGTCAGGATCGTCGTCAGAATTATCCTTGCGTATTCTTTGACTGATAAAGTTTTTTTCAGCTTCTTCATATAAGAAAGTTGCCAGTTTATCAGCCTTTGTCTTGCCTTTCGATGTATAAGCGCTCCATCCCCTTGCGTTCATCCATTCTATACCGTTTCCGGCAGCATTGCAGTGAATAGAAACAAGAACCACATTAGCCGTTCCATATCGTCCGCAAACTTCGTTTACACGCCTTGCACGTTCTGATAGTGGAACATCTACTGTTTCCCGAACAATACGTTCGGCATCATAACCTCTTGCGGAAAGCTCATGTGCTATTCTATCTGCAATTTCACGTACATAAGCATATTCACGCAGCGAACCGTCAGGACTACGTTTTCCAGGAGTGTTTTCACCATGCCCGTTATCTATAAGAATTTTCATGACTATATAATTTCGTTTAAATATTGTATTCTTCCAGATTATGAATTCAGCCGATAATAAAAATCAGTCTTTATGTTATCATACGCTAATTTTACATTAGTATAGGCTCTTGCGTTGTTTGCCCCATCCTCGTGGTAAATCTCATTCTCCACGACCTTTGCAACATCTTCAATCCAATCGTCATTGCAGAAATCAGAAAGAGGTCTGCCATGATAAGTAAATGGGTCAAACCGGCTATTCCTGTCATTATGTATCACTTGCAGGGATTTTCTTATTTTCAACGCTGTAGCCTCTTTGTCCGCAATGTGGTTTTCTTCACGCACGCGCTTAATAAGCCGGCAAACCTGTTCCACGCTTAAATCAAAGGCGAAACCCGAAAGGTTGCGTATACGTAGTTGCGTTTCTGTCCTCAACCCTTCCGATATGTCTTGCAGCATATCATTCTGTGCGTTTGTCGTTTTCGCCAGCTCTTGCAGACTTGCTTTGTTGTCTTTCATCATTTGGCTGATTATTGACTTGAACCATTTGAAAATAGCAATCATCATTGCAGCCGAAAGAATCAGAAAGAATGCGGCCGTTACAGCCATCATTCCATAGTCGCTGATTCCTTTTGCGACTTCCATAGCCTGTTGTGCTTCATTCATAACCAGCTACAAATTAACCATCCGAGAATTGCTCCAGCTACCGTAAGCCCAAAATCAATCCAATCCCATTTACTGCCATACGCCTTGTCTTTATATTCCAAAGCACCTGCTGTCAAAACTCCGGCATACATTGCGGTAAACCAGCCAAATGCAAAAATGCCGATAATCAGTCCTCCTACGAGGTGTTTCCACCTGTTGCTCATTCTGAGCCATTCAATTAGTTTCTTCATCATCTTAGTTCTTTTGTTTACTTACAAAAGTAACGGAAGCTGAGCAATCCTACATGTTATCTTTTTACAGTCGTATATAAACCGCAAAATGTTTTGTAAGACTTTTCCAACCCGACTTAAATAGGTTTCAAAAAGTAATTAAAAGTATCACAAGCCATTTTATTCTACTTTATTTCTACCGTCCTTCTTCCCTAACATTTCATCTATCCAACAGTCTCTCAATAAGCCATAGGATATATCAATCTCTCATTTTTACCCCCAAAAAGCACCATTAGTTCCGCAGGAACTTAGAAACATCGGGCTAAAAGTGTCATTC
>UMHX01015737.1_pt1 | contig 15991 bp, 10 predicted proteins | sample 1965651 | NCBI WGS metagenome assembly UMHX01 (sample SAMEA4836109, study PRJEB28245) | human gut metagenome | biome: gut microbiome; material: fecal sample | place: Denmark | collected 2008 | reverse complement strand
TATCCGCTTGCTTCGCGGTATCTATGTATCCAGAAAAGACGAAGTGGGCGGTGAAACGGTCACCACCTTTGACATCCGCATGAAAGAACCCAACCGGGAACCTGCTTTGGGACAAGGAGCCTTGCATACCATAGAGCATCTAGCCGCTACCTACCTGCGTAACCACCCTATATGGTCTGACAAAATTGTCTACTGGGGACCGATGGGATGCCTCACCGGTAACTACCTGTTAATGAAAGGCGATTTAAAATCGGAAGATATTGTAGAACTGATGCAGGAAACGTTCCGCTTTGTAGCCGATTTTGAAGGCGAAGTTCCGGGAGCCGCCCCTAAAGATTGCGGTAACTACTTGCTTCACGACCTGCCTATGGCCAAATGGGAGTCGGCCAAATATCTGCATGAAGTATTGGAACACATGACAAAAGATAATCTGTACTATCCTACTAAAGAGTAATTCTCAACAACAGAACAGTAGAAACGTAATAACAGAAAATAGAAAAGCCGCTTTCTTTTCAGAGAGCGGCTTTTCTTTAAGTCCTTTTCAATAAAGATTGAATTACTTACGTAATCCTAGTGCTTTAACAATAGCACGATATCTTTCGATATCACGGTTCTTCAGGTAGTTCAACAACGCACGGCGTTTACCTACCAAAGTTGTCAAAGCTCTTTCAGTGCTATAATCTTTTCTGTTGAGCTTCAGGTGCTCAGTCAGGTGAGAAATACGGTATGAAAACAAAGCTATCTGCGCTTCAGCTGAGCCAGTATCAGTGTTAGACTTTCCGTACTTTTCAAAGATTTCTTGTTTTTTAGCTGCATCTAAATACATAATTCTTAGATTTTTTGATATATAAAATTTTCATTTAGCGGGTGCAAAGATAGACATTATCTTTTATATCACAATGAATTAGAGCGATTTATTTTAAAAATAATCTTCTATCTCTTTTACTATCGCATCTTTCAGCATATCTTCGAACATCATAGCAAAGGCTGCCCAACTGACATTGAATGAAATTGTAAACCCGATTTCTTTTCATCCGATGAATAAAAGTGCCCAGTCCGAAACCGTTTCTTCATGAATTTCGGACTGGACACTTTTTAAACTATCGCTATTTTATTTCAACCAGCCACTCATGGAACCCATCATAAGGGGTATAGTGCAATACATATTCGGATTGGCTATGACTGATAACTTTATCCCAAGGAATCCGGTTTACATCAATTTCCGCCCTTGCCAGCCACAAAGCATTTTCCATCACATAACGGTCTAAAGAAAGCTCAAGCATCATCCGGCTCAAATAAAAAGCAGACTGTTCATAGGCATACCATTTACCGTCACTTTCCCGATAGATATATATCAAGCCATCATTACTTAATTCTCTTTCCAACATCATTATTATCTCGCGCATAATTTTATAGATTACTCGTTTTTAATCAGTATCATCTCATTGTCCGAGCACAGAACCACAATCCAAGGACCGTTCAGTAACTTATTCAAATCGACTTCCACCTTATCCAGCATAACACCTCTCAATACCGTCTCATTAAGTTTCTTCAACAAATGAGCAGAACGGTAGCAAGCGTACCAACGTCCGTCTTCTTCAGATATATAAATTTCCGATTTACCGCATGATTTCTTGTCCATGATTTCTAACAGGTTGCTCATAACATCCTCCTTTATACTTAATAATAGCCTAAGCTATTATATCGCCATACCAGCCTGAAACGATGCGACTCATTTCTTGACCTGTTTTCTGACACTCCCTGCCCCGGAATATATACTTTTGACTGAGTTCCCTCCGTCGTAGCTGTCCAATAAGGCACACCTGACCAATTATTATACTTAATGCCGGAACTGGTAATCACCCCATTTATTTGCTGCCACTCTGCTTCTGCGGGCAAAGAGAAATGATAAAAAACCGTATAGCTATTACCCGATGTGACAGGAGTAGAACTACCACTGGAATTAACCGCCACACCTATCGCATTATCCATTACACTTCTTTCATCATTGTCACTGGAATAATGTTCTTTATTTATCTTCTTATAATACTCCTTTATTATTTTCTGTCCGTCCGTCAGGTTCGTTGTGTACCCATTGTCTCCCCAGGGCAGACCGCCAACAGCAAAACGGTCTATTCTGTCAACATACAATTGTTCTGTAATCTGGATAGGATACCATTGTTTGATAGGATATTTCATTTCGCTGCCCGCAACAGGCTTGTTTTGCGCATCCAGTTTACGCACATAAATATTGCACGAACGATACGGCTTCTCTGAGTTCCATTCTTTCTCCCAAATCGTTTTTTGATCAGCGTATCCCTTTAAATACATTCTAAGCTCTGCCGTTCCCTCCTTTTGTATCACATTGTATTCATCATATCTAGGAGTAATCCAACTCATATCAGACTCAAACATCACCCAATAGTCTCCAGAAACGCCATCAAAATCATCCACTTTGATTTGCCATTTCTGCCTATCGGTACTCACCACTTTGATTTTCACCAAATGTCCGTCAATATTATAATCTTGCCCTTCATTGAACTGAATAAACAAGTCAGACAATTCGCTGTCTACCCTCCATTGAGCATCCTTCGTGTTTCCCGAGATGTTGATCACACCGTTCTCATCCATGCAGCCCGATTCTTTCACACCTCCCGCTCCGCGCAAATGAAGCGTAACATTATAAATGGTATTTCTGTTCACATCAAAATCATACGATATGTCCTTACCTAAAAACAGTCGGTAACTAATAGTTCCCTTTACATGTGCACTGCTCGATTTATATTCATAATCCGCCGTAACAAGGATGTATGAACATCTGCGCCCCAAGTTCTCATTGTCTGTATAGTCGGTAAATGCAGCATACACTTCTTTACCTGCCTCCATCGTATTTTTGATACGATTCGGGGTTTTGGCTTTTTCATTACCATTTTGGGCATCCGTACAGTTTTGGGCATGAACCGTCTGTTTATTCTCAAACTGATAAAGACGCTCGGACATCACTTGAGTTTCGCCATTTCCACTTGGTCCCGTAAGCAACGAACCGGATGGGAAGTCATACTTCTGTCCTTCCTTGTCAAAAGAAGTAAAATCCGTTATACTATTATCCGAGGCCAAGGTACAAGTCTTAGGCACATTACATAATTGTACTGATCGGGGCGTCAAGGTCACTTCGTTGTCCAGCCCGGAAGTATTGATATTTACTTTAATCATAGCATACGGGCGTTTCAAAGAAACTTTAGCCAAATAGCAACCTTTATTACCACCTTGAGCCCCCTCATGCGGATTCTCGGTATAGATAAACTGCTCGGATGCACCGTAAAGGAGACAAACGGATGTTTCATCAAAATCCACCGGCCACTGAATCAAACTCTCTTTAACACTCTGCCACAATGACAAAGTAATCTTTCGTCCATAATTAGCGATAACCTCTACTCTTACAGCCTGGTTGCCTTGTTTGGCATTGATGTGGATATATACTTTTCCATCTGCTGTTTTAGAAGAAACGACCCCTGCACTACCATTCTCCACACTACCGGAAACTTCGAACGAATCCCCATTCTTAACCAGATAGACGGTTACCGTATTTCCTCCATAATTCACTTTTACATTCACATCATCAATAACGGAGAATATGGAGTTATCTCCGGCAGCCCTGCTGTTCATGTTCACAGAAGTAATATCGGCTGGTGATATTGCTATGACCACAGGAGCATCATCCTCCACTCCGGACTCCGGACCGGCTAACTCCTCTGCCGTACAAGCACCCAACATACAAATGATGAAAAACATCATTATCAGTCTTATTGTCTTCATTTTTCCTCCTTTTGTTTATTCATAGCCCGGACTAAGCAATATTTCATCCCAATCTGCCACATAAGTTTCCACATCCGTCTTCAAACCGCCTCCAGCAGGAGTCTCGGTCACTTTTATATTAAATATATACACATGGTTACGCACCACCTCAAACCGATCTCCAACCCCATCTTTTCTGAACTCGATCGTTTTTGTCTTGGTTTCACCTCCATACGTGTAAGTCACATCCAAGGATACTGCCCCGCTGTCGTTATTTTCTTGTTCCGGCAAATAAATCAAATCCTCATAAGCCATTGTCACATTCAGTCCCGTATAAACAAAGTTCTGCGGCTTCATCGACAACCCTGTTACGTAAGGACTTTGGTACTGAATTGTTTCATCGGGGCTCAACGTAGCTTGTGACACACAATACCCTTTATCATTAGCGTTATTCACCGTGATGCCGGTAATAATAAAATCGCCTTTTGTATCTTGAAGCCCTTGTTTCCCGTTCACCCAAAGGCTCACCTTAGCCACTGCCCTATACAGTTTGCACTCTAAGCTTGGTCCTGCAGGAGGGACACCGGTAGCGGGACTGATCCCCCACATCGGCAGACGCCTTTCGGCCAGATTCCACGGGGTCGGACCAGTGTAATTATAAACCAATTTATTATAGATTTCAACGGCAGTATTGCCTACCATCGTATTAAGATATGCCTGCATTCCCTCACTGACTCCCTGAATTTGGTTCTGATTCAAATTGGCGAGAACCACCAACCGTACCTGTTCATTACCTATCGCCCTCTGCATAGTCCCTTCCAGTATCTTTTGGTCGGCATAATCATTAATCACTCTCAAATCCTCTACCAAATATTTCAGTCTTTGAGTAACCGCATCAATCACTAGTACATACACATCGCCTTCCACAATAGTCCCCTGTTCCGGAGTGGTAAAATCCCAATTACCATCTGCTGTGGGCGCGTCAACCGTTCTGGAAGAATTCCCCGAAAGAGACAATGCAAGACGTACCGGCGCTCTTCCGTCCCCCCCAGCCTTCGCCGCCAACTCGTCCTTCGCACACGACGAGAAGCACAGTCCGCAGAACACCGCCATCACTATATAGGATAAACCTCTTTTCATAGATTGCTTTTTTAGTTTCGTTATTACATGTCCAGTTCGTTGAAGCGTACCACCCAATCATTGATAATGATGCTAGTATTAATCCACTTCATGCTCTCGTCCAAAAAGAAAGTCATATTGTATTCGTCCTGGCGGTCCAAATACTCCTGATTGGTCATCTCATGTCCTTCTGCTTCAGTAAGCAGCAAGTATTTCACTAATGGTATGGAAAGTACAGGCTCCCCTGTTTCCTTGTTGGTTATGGTGAGGCGGGGATTATTTTCAACCACCAGACGCCCTACGGTAATCTGTGCAATAGCTACGCTGATATTGCTGTCCTCTGCATCTCCATCGGCACGTGTTCCCATATCCGTGCCACCCTGCATACGGTAATAGGGATAATATGTTAATGTTTCGTCCTCCAGCAGCTTATTATCATAGTTCATCAAACCGTTGTCGTCTGTAATCGTAAATTCAAATTTATCTACCTCCACAGTCACTCCGTCCATTTGCTGGAGAATGATGCGTATGGTGTTGGTGTTCTTCACCAGTGGTACAGTCACTACCTGCGAGCTTGCTGCCCGCGAGAAAGATTGCTTGGTCACTTCACCGTGCCACAACGCAGAAAGTTTACTGTTCACAACAGCCGTTCCATCAGCCGCACGACTGTACAGACGATCCATCCTGCATTGCAGTTCATCTAGCGAGGATTCCCCTGCCGTAACCAAAGGCACTGAGAATGAAGCCTCATCATTCAGTCCCGCCCAAGTGACAAGATGATAGTCACCCGGTTCCAAATCCACTTTCATGGTATATCCTTCTTCTCCCAGCACATCGCCTTCTTCTGTCTTCTGATATACCAACTTGCCGTTATCGTCAAAAGCATAAAGTGTCACAGTCCCCACCTCGCGCGAGAAAGCATCGGCATACTTCATGTTATAATCATACTTGAATTTCACTCTGTACTCTACAGAGCAATCTACCTCTTCTTCACCGAGTATGCTGTCGCACGACACAACGGCACTTCCCAATGTCATGGCCATCATCAGGCTGAAGGAGAATTGTCGGGCGAATGTTTTTACTGTTTTCATGCTTTTGGTCATTTTATAATGTTAGAATATAGAAAGGTATAAAGGGGAGGGAGATGAATCCTCCCCTGTCTGTCATAGTGTTTGTTAGAACTCAATGTTATTGAAACGTACAATCCAAGGAATAATCTTAGCATTCAATTGCAAATAGAAATTATTATCACTCTCTTCACCGCTAGGATCTATTGTTATTGTTGCACCACCGATATTCTCGAATCCAGTAACTTTCAGTACATAGATATTATTTCTCATGATTGCCTTATCCATATACTGATCTCCTTTATTGTGGCAAATTTCAGATGAATAATAATAGCAATGTCCATTTTCATAAGTATCATAAGATGCATCTGCACCATTATCAGCTTTTACAGCATCAATAGATGTATAAAATTTATTATTGCATTTATAAATGGTACCAACAGGCTCACCCGTTTCATCGCCAATCTGACCACGGAAAATAATACCAGTCACTAAAGCTGGTACTTGCTTTTCTTTTTTCACAATATTTTCTAAACAATAAGCCAAACGATGACCTACCTGTTCATTATCGTTAATGTTAGTATTATCAGTGGGAAGATCTTGGAAATAAACTTGGCTATCATCGCTGGCCTCATCAACTTTATCCGCATTTACATTTTTCAATGCGTTATAGAAATATGATCCAAAAACTTGGTCGTAATCTGTTACATTATTCTTATTCTTTGAATTAGGATCAACCATATAGGCCATATTGTCTACACCTAACAAGCCTAAAGTCCTGAAGTTTTCCCAGCTCGCATCCGTCAAATGTCTTGCCGTATACACAGAATTTGAAAGATTCACCAACGCGTATTTATCCAGTTTCACTGTCCAGTCAAGCTTACCATCAGTAGATGTAGTATAATATTCAAATTTGGGGAACGGCTCAAGAAGAGTAAAAATATGTTCACCTGTCTGACCATAAGTTTTTTCTGTCTTTATAAAAGCTCTTCTATCAGTTCCATCTGTTCCCTCATGTATCCAAACATCAGAATTATCATTATCCAAACTCTTTGCCTTATGCAAACCTGTCAAACGAACGGCTTTATTATCGGGATATATATAGTAACCACTTGTAGTTTCCGCAATGGCATAATCAGTAGTTTGTACTGTAAGAGGATATAAGTTATTTGGTTTAGCAACTACATAATTTATCTTTGAAACAACACGTTCCACCTCTACCTCTTCTATTGTTGGCTCTTCATAGTTGTTGGATAAAACGTCTACCTTTATCTCTTTTTTGTTCACCATCATAAATTGACCGGCAGCAGCTATTGTTATATCACCAGTTGTTGTATAAGAACTTTCTGCAATTTGTTCATACTTAGACTTATCAGTCGATTGTTGGCTGTTGGCAATAGCTTCTATTGACTCAGTCGGATTTAACACAACAAGCACTTTATACCATCCAGAATTTGCCAATGTAAAGAAAGGATTATAAATGGTCTCTCCACTAGCCGTAGTTTCATTCAATTGTGCCTTTGTTAAATAACCACCGAATTCTTCTTTAGTAAGATTTCCATTTTCATCTAGTCTATTTAAAATTATAACGGCATCTGTTACAGTTGATTCACCTTCGATACCTGGATCCGTTACACCGCTTTCTTCATTATCAGCAGCGCGTGATGAGTTTGATGTAGAACTTATCACTAATGAAAGGTTACCCTTCACTTTCTCTGGTTGATTCACATTGTTTTTCACAATGTCCTCATTCGTACATGCTACCATGGCAGCATATGCCAACATTCCTAATAATAATCCCTTAATCTTCATAATCCTAAGTTTTTAAATTATAAACTATTTTTGTAATTTCCATTCTTGTTTGTCAACACAGCAAAGGTAAGTGGTTAATCGTATAAACCTTAATCGGTATTTTCGACAAAATAGATTGGTATCTTTGACAAAATGACTTTATATCGTCTTTTACAGGGCATTTCCATCATACGTGAATGAAATACCCTACACGTTGAAAGAATCACCTCTTACATTTTTCCATTAAAAAAGAAGAGAAAAAAACAAGGATAACATGTACTTTTTTTTCACTACATCAAACAGATCGGACAGTGTGGCATTTCAGCAAAATATCCCTCCATAAAAGCCGCCCTCATCAACATATGCGGAAGCCAAATCTAAAGTGGGAATCACCCGTAAAAACATAAAAATGTAGTGAGCAAGTGTTTCTCTCATCAAGAAGTACACATTCCTTCACATACGTACATATCCATAGACCTATACAATTATATAGGCTTATGCGTACGTATATAAATACTACATGTTCAAAGACAAGGGTATTTCTTAAAAAGATCAAGTCGTTTTCAAAAAAGACGGCGAGCTTTTTAAAAAACGTCTTGATCTTTTTTGCCACTGCCGGAACTTCGACTTCCGACATATTCCATAAAGCCCCCAACCGACAGATTATGTAAAATTCAACTTAAAAACACTGTGAGGACACTAATGCGCTGAACTTTAATTCAAAATCCGGGAATAGACTCCACTACCCCGGATTTTACCTTGCGCTTTTCGCAAAGAACAAGTTTCTTCTAACATCTTTTATTGTACTGTTTGTCTATATGTCTTATTTTACAAAGATTGCTTCATCCTTACGTTTATTGGTCACTTCTTCCAAATTGGCTCCGGCTTCGACGGAATCCTTGGCCTGTGCCTGTTTGAAATAATTCTCAGCAGAGTCGAGGTCTCCTTGCAACAGTTTCAGTACGCCTCTGTTGTTCAGCGTCGCACTCGCCTGTGCATCGGCCTTGTCCAAATAACGTACCGCCTGTTGCAAGTCACCCCGTTGGAGTTCGATAGCGGCAGCGTTTATATTCGCTGTTGGGTCATCAGGAAACATGCGCACTGCCACATCGAACACTTCGTTAAACTCGTCACTCCCCTTTTCGTATGTTTGGGCAACCAAAAACATTTCCTGCAAGCTCAACTGCTGGGGACGGAGCTTTATAATCTGTTTTGCCTCTTCCACATCAAATCCGCGAACTACATAACGTACAGTGTAATCAGAGTGACGCAAAGCCGGATAACAATCCTGTAGTAATGCGGCATATACCTTTCCACCATCCAAGGCCTTAATGCGTTCCTCCTTCACGTCAAAATCGCTCTCATTCTTATCTATTATGGACAAAATCTCTTCTTTCAGCGGTAAATCATTCTTAGCCACATACGCACGCAGTCCGGCCCAGTCCTCGGGTACAGAATTCACCTTGAACAAATCCGCTTTAAAGCCATACTCATTCATTACATAACTCTTCAATGCCTCAGCACGCCCCTGAGCCAAACGCGCATTGGCCGCATATCTGCCCTCAGGAGAAGCATAACCCACAATAGCTATTTCAGTAATGGTAGTATTGACATCATTTTTCACTACATCCACCGTATGTTTGATAGCAGCCAGTTCGGATGGATTACGACGATAATCAGGATAAATCTTCATTTGATTTACCGGAAAATCCAAATAAGCACGTCCTTCCTCGGCACGATTCTTCACAGCCTCGACAGCAGGAGAAACGAATGCCACGACAGGTTTTACCACATAGCGTTCCAAATTGGCACGAGTTATAAAGGCACTGTTTTCTTCTTTCTGACAATCGGCACAGCCACGTATAGCAGCCTGCAGTTCCAGTTCTGCACCATTCATCCATTTCTCGTATGGAATACGGGCTGAATAATTTACAGTCTGTTCCGTTCCATTCTTACGACGAAGAATGGTATATGCATCCGACGGAATACTGCGTTCACGCTGTTGCACGATGGAACGGATACGCCCATATACCCAAATAGCAGGCAAAATCCTGTTATAACTGTTATCCTGTGTCTTCAAAACCGGAGTCAGAGTTGCCACACAGTTGGAAGAAAGCTCCATTGCAGCCGGCAACGTGATATCCATTCCTATCATCACCTGTCCATTATCACTAATCAGGATTGACTGATTGCTGACTTGTACCTGACCACCTGATAATGTCTGTGCACCTACCGGAATAGCCGGTATCAATAATATAAGAAGTATATAACATATAAGTTTCATAATCCGTAATTTTTAGAATATATAAATAAGATTCAGAGCAGCCTTAGTAGGACCCCAATAATTCTTGTTGGATTTCTCCAACATATCTCCACATTCTTCACACTCATATTTCTTATAACGCACATAAGCATAACCCAAACCGATGGTGGCGCCCAGATTCCAATGGCGTCCCAGCACAAACTGATAACCGTAACTGACACCGCCGCCATAAAAATGTCCCTTATAACGGAAGTCTTTCAAATCATCGAAAGGAGAAAACGGCAAATCAATACCGGTAGTATTGTATGCTCCTCCCATTAAATGGAAACCGAAAAAATGACCATTGAACTTATCACAAAGCCAATAACGCAACTCGGGCTGTACCATCACCAGTTTCAGCATTTTATTATCGCTGTATTTCCAGGGATTATAATAAAACGGAATATCCACTGTAAGCTTCTTGCTCAACCCTACTTCCACTCCTAAGTTTGGTATGGCGACGGCATCTATCGCCACATTAGTCTTAACAGCCACCTGTCCATACATAAATAAGGAAGAAGCCAGCAGACACACCCATGAAAATAAAAATCTTCGTATTACCATATTCAATTCTCTCTAGCTAAGTTATTTTTTACATCACAAAGGTAGAGGCTATTCTTTTAACAGGATATTGGCAAATTAATCTTTATTAAGAGGTGGTTTCGGCAAAATACAGAATGAACAAAAAACAATCTTAGTTCCTATTTCCGTCAAAAACAGAACATCCATTCAATGAGAAACATTCCAACTATCAAATGGAACACCAACGAAGTTTTCTCCATCCATAAATGAAAATCCTTTCATCATGATAAAAACACCCCTTATATAGCCAAACAACTCCTTCTTTCCAACATAGCAGGTATTTTCATCAAAAAGAGGGTGTTTTCATCAAAAAAGCTTGAAAATAATTTGGATACATGAAAAGAATACCTACTTTTGTATCGGATGATAATGGGTCAATCATTCACATAATCAAAAAAACAATAAAAAATTATAGTTCTATGAAGGCAATGCATTTAATAATTGCCATGCTCGTCATGATGAGTTTGGCATCCTGCTCTGCAGATGGTAATGACCCCGTTGAAAACTCAGTTTCAACGTATCTCCTGGAAAAAACGTATGGAGCCAGAAGCGTTACATACGAGGAAAACAATTCTGACAAGTTAAAATTAAGTGAGTTACCGGCTATCAGCCTTTCTGAAGCCGACCATATTCTATCTGTCCTACGAAAACATACTGATGCTCAAGAAGAACTTGATATTCAAACTGCCACCAAAGGAGAACAAACATGGCTTAGAATTGTAATGAAGCAAACAATAGATCATAAATATGCTTTCACTATCCAGTTAAATATGAACTGTTACAATGACGGAAGCCTCTACTATGGCGGATATCAGGCGGAATGTTCTTCTTCTTTGATAAAATGGTATCTTAAAGGTTTCAGCCTGGCTACCGATAATGCCACAAAAAATTATAAATTCGAATCCCAAAGCTATATTTATATGAAAGTAATAGATAATGGAATCAAATATATGCAGATTCCTGTCACTATAAATGGCAACTATAATCCCCGAAACCATGATGCTGCATTTTCCTACAATTTATGATATATAATACAATAATCACTTTATAATATATACCATCATTCCCCCCTTGTTTCTAGCTTGGTATACATACCTTAATAAAATAGCAAGAGACAGGGGGTGTATTTCATTCAAATACAATCGTCTAATAATCAAGACAAGACAAAACTGTGTGAACGGAATACCTACTATCCTTTCTTTTCACCGAACCTGTTGATACTAAAAACAGAATATATTCCTATGACTTTTAGTTGGTTATGAAAATATAGTTTGCTATATTTGTAGGAATTCCTAAAATAGATTAAGGAATAATATCAAGCAGATTGTACGTGACCAATCTGATTACAGGGGAATAAAAGTGAAACAATTTATTATGATGAAATCTTTAATAATCACCTTATTATGTAGTTTTTGTCTATCAACTACTAATGCGCAAAGTTATTTCCGCCAGTGTGGTATCCAACTACTTACCAAACAAAACGGATTGAGCAACAATACATTGACTGGAATTTATCAGGATAAAGCCGGCTTTTTATGGTTAGGAACCGATGTTGGACTAAGCCGCTATGACGGAATACATTTTCATAATTACAATCTGATTGATAAAGAGCCACGTGCCTTAACTCATTTATATGAAACATCAAACAATCTGCTATGGTCTCATATCGCCAATTTAAACCAAATAGCCTGTTTTGACAAGATGCGTGGAATCTATATGCCACTTATCTCACCTACTCCTGAGGTATTGCAAGATATACAGGATATATGTGTACTGCAAGACAAATTATATGCCTTGACCTCCAATGCCATAGTAGAGTTAAATATGGAGAAAAATGCAGATGAAATAAGACTGACTGCCCAACCGCTTATAGATATAAAAACAAAAGTCCTAGGACTTTATAATAACGAAGATATTTTATGCGCACTGACAGCAGAGAATCAAATCTTGCTTTATAACGTTTCCGATAAAAGTAGCGAGCATATAAATGGAACCGATCTAGGTATTGTGAAAGCCGACAACATTGAAAAAATACATATATATAATGATAATGTGTGGATTTGTGACCAAACCGAAGGAATCATCTGTTATAATACAAACACTAAAACATCACGCACACTGAATGATAACAGCCAGTCATCCTTCATTCAAAAAGATATACGCGATATTATCCAAATAGATAAGACCACATTCATTATAGCCACATGGAGTTCACTGTCAGCCATAAGATTTGAAACGGACAACTACCTCCAGTCGCCATTCCACATTATAGATCTAACCCAACATGATTCTTACTATGCCCCCATCCTCAAAAACAGAATTACCGACATTCATTTTGACAAGTCCAACAATGTGCTTTGGGTAGGAACTTTCGGCAGAGGATTGCTGAAACTGAATCTCAAAGGAAACGATATCAACCGTATCCCGTTGAACGATGAAATAAGATATGTGAATAGTATAGCACAAGATGCCGACGGATACATCTGGCTGGTCACCGAAAAAGATGGCATATATAAAAGTACAGAAAATAAGATCTCTCCTAATCTGCACTTTTCCTTATGGGAGAAAAGTCACAAGAATAATCATTATTGCCTGCACAAAGATCGCAATGGAGGATTATGGTTCGGCGATGACAAAGGAAACATCCTTTGGGTAAATCCTACTACCGGTGAAACGGTGATTCACCAACTAAACCCCGAAACAGCAGACTCTGCTGTAACTGCTTCTATCTTGAAACTATATCTAAACTCACAAAACCATTTATGGATTGCCACCGAAAAAGGAATAATGGTCTATAACCATCAGACACACGAATGCATAGCAGCACAACCTTATACGAAAGAATTCAAAAAAATAACCGCTATATGTGAAGATGGAGATGGAACCATGTGGCTAGGTACTGAAAAAGGAATACACCGTGCCAGCCGTAAAGGAAAACAAATAAAATTCACCGGTGGTTATGAAAAGGCAAGAAACCTGACACCCGGAAAAGTATTGGCACTTTATCTGAACAACTATAACCAATTGCTTATCTCATACACTGATAAAATTATCCAAATAGACGGAAAAGAGAAAACCATATCCTCTATCATGATCTTACAAAAAGACTTGCCTAACGGACACATAAGCTGTATGATAGATGATAAGAACGGAAATACCTGGCTGGGAAGCAATGCTGGTTTTATCACATTGAATAACAAGAACAATGCATCATATACCTACGCATTACCGGAAAGTTATTACGATGTATGTCGGCTAAATGACGGGAAATTGCTATGGGCGAACTCTACAGGATTACTCTATTTTGAACCGCGCACTTTAAAAGAAAGTTCAAGTAACTGCCAATTCCATATCTCCGATATAGATATTAATTACAATAAAGTAGAAATAGGAGAAAAAATAAACGGACAAGTCATTCTGGACAAACCTGCGTACCTGATAGAACATTTATCTTTAGACTACAATAACAACAACCTGATTCTCTATTTAAGTGATCTGAAATACGGAACCTCGCCCAACACAGTGAAATACCGCCTATTACCCACAGAAGAAAAATGGAATACGAATTATGACGATCATATAAAACTCAGCAATATCCCTCCTGGGAAATATGTACTGGAAATACGCTCGTCTTATCCGTTGGAAGAAAATAAACAAATAACCCGGTTATCTATCAATGTAAATAGATATTGGGCTGCAACCGGATGGGCCATCGCCGCATACATCCTGGCTATTATCATTATTTCTTTGCTTACATGGATGTACTTTAACCGGAAATTACAGAAACGGCAAGTTTACAAGGCCAAAGAAGTGAAACTGAAAGAAAAGCTGGAAGAAGAAACGGAAATAAGAAAAGAAGAAGAGAAAAACCATCAATTGCGTGACCAAATCAGATATATGCTGGCACAGGAATTACGCACCCCGTTATCACTCATCACCGCTCCGTTAAAAGAAATGATTACTAATACGGCCTTCCCGGAATCATTCCTGCAAAAAGCAAAAATGGCCTATCGGAATTCAATCAGCCTGCAAGACATTTGTAACCAGCTATTGAATATTCATCAGCAAGAAAGTTACAGTCCTAAATTGAATGTGGCCCCTTATCCTGCCAGCGTGATAGCCGACACTGTAGTCCGTGCATCTCACGAACTACTGAACGTCAGTCCCATTAACCTGCATTATGACAAAGACAACAAAATAAATACGGAAATATGGATTGACCGGAAAAAGATAATCTTTATTCTAAGCAATATATTATCCAATGCCTACCGGCATATCTCGTATTCCGGTTCCATCCACTTTACTGTAAACACCAGTACTATCAACGGAAAAGATTTCTGCCTTTTTACTATAGAGGATGACGGGAAAGAAATGATAGAAGAGTCCTCTGTCATCTTCCTTGGATCGGACAATTACAATCCTCCAAGCAACCGGCTACATCCCGAATTAGGCATTGAAATTATGAAAACGACAATACTAGCCCACCACGGCGATATCCAAATCACTCAAGAAAAAAACAAAGGAACCCGAGTTGTTCTTTATATCCCTCTAGGTAAACAACATTTGAAAAATGATGAAAACGTATGTTTCATCGAACCCGAAACAATAATGGAAGATTCAGATAAAGCAATGATTACTGCAGAGGATAAAAGACAACAGGAAATAGCAAACAGTATAACCGCCAAACCTATTGACAACCCCGAAACCAAATACAAACTACTGGTTGTTGAGGACCATGCAGATATCCGCCTCTATCTGAGAGTATTATTTTCTGCCACCTATAATATTATTATGGCGGAAAATGGGGAAGAAGGAGTAAGAATGGCACGTAAAGAAATACCGGATCTTGTAATAACGGATGTCATGATGCCTGTCATGAACGGTTTTGAATGTTGCCGTATCCTGAAAGAAGATCTAAAAACTTGCCATATCCCTATTATTCTGCTGACAGCTTTGACAGATGATGAAAATATAGTGAAAGGAATAGAATTAGGAGCTGATGACTATATTCTGAAGCCGTTCAATCCGGAGATTCTCCGCACTAAAGTAAAACGTTTAATAAAAAGCCGGACTGAACTGAAACGGATTTATACCAAACTACTAATGCCTTCCATCACCGTCAACGGCTCGCAAGAAGAGAATACGGAAACAATCATCATAGAAGACCCGTTCATCACACAAATTCTGAATATTGTAAATGAGAACCTGCAAAACCCGGAATTCAATGTGAAAAAACTGGCCGAAATGCTGAACATGAGTCAACCTACCCTTTACAGAAAAGTAAAACAACTCACACCCGTTGGCGGAATTAAAATAATAGATAAATTTATATGAA
>UMHX01060824.1_pt1 | contig 16044 bp, 17 predicted proteins | sample 1965651 | NCBI WGS metagenome assembly UMHX01 (sample SAMEA4836109, study PRJEB28245) | human gut metagenome | biome: gut microbiome; material: fecal sample | place: Denmark | collected 2008 | reverse complement strand
TTTTTGAATTTGTTTCTGCGGGAGAAACTGCCGGAGAAACTGCGGGAGAAACCGCCGGAGAAACCGGAGCAGAAATAGAATTCGTCGATTGATGATGCCATAAGGGAGTGAAGAATGCGAGAATCTCAGTTCGGTTTTCATTCCATACCAGTTCGAATGATTTGCATTTTTTGATGTATTCCAATATGTCCGAAGTATGTATGGTTTTTAGTGCCAGACAAATTTGATAGAGGTTGTTGATGGGGTATACTCCATCTTCATTCATGAAATGGGGCATACCCAGATAGAGATCCAGTAATTTCAGACAGGCAGAGTCGCTGACTCCCCATGCCTTCCATTGGTGAATCATTTTCTGTATTTCACGGATGGATACGTTTTGTTTCAGTGCTTTTATAGCCATAAGAGATATTGTTTTAAGTTAATTCTTGCGAAGTTAGGAAAGAATAAGTTGGTATTACTTCCCGCTAGGGAGAAGTAAAGACACGTTTGTTGTATATAATTAACAATTAATAAAAGAAAGTAAGATGAAGAACAGACAGTTCGATACAGAGAAGTTGGCAGCAAGCATCAAAGTGCTTGTTAAAGCTGCCGGATTGCGTAATTCAGAGGTTTATAAAGACGTTCGTATGAGTCCCTCTTGTTACTACAGGACTCTTAAAGGTAAACTGATGATTTGAGTTTTTATGCTGTTATTATTCATTTTCTGATTATCAACTGCCGTGATTGCGGTGTGGAGACTCAGATGGAAGCGGTGAAACGTGAATGGTGGAATGTGGTAATGGAGAATGAATGGGAGTTAAAAACGGTAGATAAAAGTAGATAAAAAAGAAGAAAGACCATGTATCGTAAGTATTTAAAGCGTTGGCTTGATTTTGTTATTGTATTGTGTGCCGGCTGTCATTTGTTCGATATTGGTTTTAGTCACCTTGTGTGGTATAAAAATAATAAATAACATATTAAAGAATGAAAACAGTAATAGTTTTTGGAGCGACTGGTAACTTGGGTGCTTATGTTGCGCTCCACCTGAAAGCTGTAGGATATGACGTAATTGCTGTGGGTCATCGTAAGAATGATAATGGCTTTTTCGCTTCAAAAGGTATGAAATATTATTCGGTGGATATAATGAATCCGGAAGAGTTTAAGCAATTGCCTTCAGAACACATTGATTGTGTGGCTCATTTCGCGGGAGAATTGCCTTCTCGTTACTCTTTCGATGCAGCCGGATTAGTGAAATCAATCACCATTGGAACGCTTAATGTACTCGAATATATGCGTTCGTGTGGTTGCAAGAAAATCATTTTTCCGCAAACACCTTCGGATATGTGCAAATATCATAATAATGGTTCTGTGATACCGGTGGATGCTCCTCGTCATTTTCCGCTTACCGGTGATCATAGTGTATATACCATTGCTAAAAATGCAGCGGTGGACCTCATCGAGCATTATCATGCCGAGTATGGATTCAGCCGTTTCATATTGCGTTTTTTCACCATCTATCAGTATCATCCCAACGCTTACCACTATCGTGATTTCCAGTTTCATCTAATGCCCTATCGTATGCTTATGGACAGGGCTTCAAAAAGTCTTCCGATTGAAGTGTGGGGAAACTGCAAAAAGGCCAAAGAGATGGTTTATATCAAAGACTTTGTACGGGTGGTAGAAAAGTGTGTGTCATCTCCGCTTGAAGGCGGTATGTACAATGTGGGTAATGGATGGCAGGTATCGCTTGAGGAACAGATAAAGGGTATCATCGAGGTATTTTCTCCCAAAGACAAACCTTCCCAGATGATTTATTGCCCTGAGAAATCCGACCCTTTGGAGAATGCTTTCGATGTGAGCAAAACGTTCAGCGAACTTGATTATAAGCCAGAGTTCAGCTATATTGACCAACTTCGCGACTTTAAGAAAGAAATGGAAGAGGAGCCTATGGCTCAATTGTGGGGTGTAAAGACCGATTATCCCAAGAACTGTAAAAAATAGATGAGATGTATGCGCATTTTTTTAAACGTATTATAGATTTTTCGATAGCATTGATGGTTCTTTTGGCCATTAGTCCTGTCTTGTTGGTAATCACCATTCTTCTTTATGTTTTCAATGAGGGAGCCGGAGCATTTTTCTTACAGGAACGTCCCGGTTTGCATGGAAAGATATTTAAGATTATAAAATTCAAGACTATGAACGAGCGCAAGGATGCATCGGGCAGACTTCTTCCGGATGTGCAGCGTATCACGAAATTTGGTCGGTTTGTACGTAATACTTCTATCGATGAGCTTCCACAGCTGTTCAATGTGCTGAAAGGCGACATGGCATTGATTGGTCCACGTCCGTTGTTGGTAAAATATCTCCCTCTTTACAGTAAAGAGCAGATGCGTCGTCACGATGTTCGTCCCGGCATTTCCGGTTGGGCGCAGTGCCACGGACGTAATAATTTGTCATGGACAAAGAAGTTTGAGTTGGATGTGTGGTATGTGGATCATATAAGTCTGAAAACAGATTTGGTGGTAATCTTTACTACTATTAAGAAAGTGCTTTTGAAAGAGGATATCAATACATCTGAGAAAACTGCAACAGTAACAATGGAAGAATTCAATGGTGATAACTAAATAATACTAACAATGAGAACAAAACAGGTATTCAATTATTTGTCCAAGTGTAATAGAAAAATAAAAGAGTTAACAAAAGTTAACAGGGGGGGTATTTCTCAATATGGTTTGATTATCTTTGGTGCGCAGCAAGGCATGGTTGCTTAATCCGTCAATATGTGTATGGTGACTTTTATAGACAATCATCTATTGATAGAAAAGAATCTATGACATATCGACGATTTGTAAAAGTCTTTAAAAGGCTAAACCATCCTGATTATGTTCATTTGTTGGAAAATAAAAGGGATTTTAATATACACTTTGCTCCATACGTACAGCGTGAATGGATGTATATGCCGGAAACAGATTTTACCACTTTTTGTAAGTTCGCTGATAAGCATAGTTTTGTTATAGTAAAGCCTTTGGATTTGTGCGAAGGGAAGGGTGTTCATGGGTTACAGTTACCGAAGGATGAGGACGAGAGAAAGAAAGTTTATGAAGAACTTTCCAAAGAGAATATAATGGTTGAGCAATGCATTAAACAGCATAAAGATATGAATATGGGTGGTCGTTCAGTTAACACTATAAGAATGCACACTATACTTGACAAAAGTGGAAATGTTCATTGTTTTAAATCGATATTACGTGCAGGGATTGGTGATGCTATTGTTGATAACTATTGTGCAGGAGGGTGTTGCTATGAGGTTGATTTGGAACTAGGTGTTCTGATTACTCCTAGTTTCTCAAAGGATCATATAAAACACAAAATACACCCTGGAACGAATAAGATTGTCTATGGTTATCAAATACCTAATTGGGATAAAGTAATCGTGGATATTACAAATGCTGCAAAGATGCTTCCTCAATGTCGTTTTATAGGTTGGGATATTGCAATAACCGATGACGGTATTGAATTGATAGAAGGGAATCATAATCCGGACTATGAGCTTATGGAGTTTTTCGGTACGCATGGTTGGTATGCAAAGACTAAAGAATGGATATAGTTATGAGAGAAAGATTGGAGAATTTTTTATTAGAGTTGCTCTCTTCAGGGATGGCAAAACAAACTATAAATTTAGAACTTGCTCCTAAACTGCAAATTACGAAATGTGTACCATTAACAAAGCAGGAGTGTAATGAGGTAGACAATCTTTGGAGTTGTATCAGTGCAAAAAAAAGATTATAGGAGTTGGTCATTCTATAAAACTCATTTGAGGTTTAATCCGGCTTTTGTTCCAGATGATTTGTATGTTAAATATATGCTCCGGGTGCTGAATCCAATACGTTTTGTGTATTGTTTGCAAAATAAAAATATGTATCCGTTGCTGTTTACTGATTTACCTAAGCCTCAGACTGTGATGAATTGTATGAATGGGGTAGTGCTTGGAGAGAATGAGACATTTAGTTATAGAGATTTAAATGTTGTAAGTTTTTTTTGGGGGGGTGGGGTAAAACAAGTAATTATAAAACCATCAGCTGATAGTTGTAGTGGTGATGGTGTGCGACTTTTGGATTTAGACTCATTAAATGAACAAGAATTGGCAACTAAATTTCAATCAATGGGAAATTTTTGGATTTGCCAAAGTGTAGTTCATCAGAGTGCTAAAACTGCACAATTTAATAAGAGCTCTTTAAATACATTCCGAATTAATACTTTGTTTCTTAATGGAAAAGTTAGTGTGGTAAATATCATTTTTCGTCATGGACGTGAGGGGGCTATCGTTGACAATGGTGGTGCGGGTGGCATTTGCTGTGGAGTGGATGCTGAAGGTCAGTTTACAGGATTCGCTTTTGATTCGAAATTAAATAGATTCAAGAAGACCGCTTTTGGTGAAGCCTACTCTAAGGTGAAAATATCAGAAGTGGGAAACCTTGTGGAGCTTGCTTTATGGAGTCATAAAAGATATCTTCCTATGATGGGGCATGCTGCTTGGGATTTTGCTTTAGATGAGAATGATAAGCCGGTTTTTATTGAAGTTAATCTTGGGTGGCCAGGTATAATTCTAGAGCAATTATGTAATAACTCTCCTATATATGATAATCGCACCGAAGAGGTGATTGAGTATGTAGTTTCTCATAAAGATAGGTTAGAATGGACTGACTTTGTTGGTCATTGGACTTAAATATAAAATGAATCAGTTGTTAAAAAATGTATTACAAACCCCTTGTTTTTTGTTGGATGAGCAAGAATTGAATAGGGGAATTAGCGAGTTTTATAAATCACTGAGAAGACGTTTTTCACATTGTACTGTAGGTTATTCAGTAAAGACAAATTCTCTGCCGTATGCTGTAGCGAAGGCAAAGGATTTCGGTTGCTTTGCTGAGGTCGTTTCGGATGATGAATTGGAACTTGCTTTGGCGTGCGGCTATGGGATGAAAGAGATTATCTTTAATGGACCGATGAAATCGAAATCCCGGTTTCTTGAAGCTGTAATGAACGGTGCGGTGGTTAATGTTGAAACTCATCGTGAAATAGCTTGGCTGAAGGAACTGCCGGCTGATGGACATTATAAGGTTGGTATCCGGCTCAGTGTGAATATTTCGGATATTTCCCCTGAAGATGCTGAAGGTGAGAATGATTTTAGTCGTTTTGGTTTTAATGATGTAACGGAAGAGTTTTCTAATGCTCTTGAAGCAATAAGAAGTATTCCTCAGGTAAGATTGGCAGGATTGCATATTCATCGAACCAGTCATAGCAGAAGTGTCCGATTTTATCAAAACATTGTTGCCTATGCTGCAAGTGTAATCAAGAATTATCAATTGGAGCTTGATTATCTTGATGTAGGCGGTGGCTATTATGGTATTTTTCACAATGCTCCCACCTTCGATGAGTACGCAGAAGCTATCTATGAATCTCTACAGAAGCAAGGATTGGAGAAACTGACTATTATCGTAGAGCCGGGTAATGCGCTGACTGCTGCTGCTTTCAGCTATTATTCGAGGGTAATTGACACAAAGCATTTGCCCGATTGTATTCTACTTACGACAGATGGCAGTCGCAATGATGTAGATCCTTTTTTTCGAAAAGAACGGTATATGACAGAAATACACAGGGAAAAAGAGGAAGCGGAAGTTGTGCCGTTACAAATAGTGGCGGGTGCGACCTGCTTGGAGTACGACCAATTGTTCCGATTGGAAAACCAACCGGAGCTGTGTGTAGGCGATATGATTGAATATAAGAATGTGGGTGCCTATACCTTAACGCTGACACCGATGTTTATCAACTATTTCCCAAGGGTGTATTCGCTTTCTTCCGATGGTATGAAGCTGATTCGTGATAAATGGACAGCAAAAGAATATATGCAAAAATCAAATATATAAATTCAATGAAACCTAGTATTTTGTTTTGTAGTGCAGGGCGGCGTGGTCGCTTGCTTCGTAATGCACAAGAATCAATCGGCTCAAAATGTGATATCAATGCAACCGATAATAATGCAACAGCCCCCGCACTTTATTTTGCGACAAATGAATATGTTGTTCCGCGCATTAATGCTCCCGAGTATGTTGACACGGTAATCGACATCTGTAAAAAAGCCAATGTAAAGGCTATAACCACGCTCATTGATCCCGAGATTGAGATTCTCTCTGCAAACCGTGAGAGATTTCTGAAGGAGGGTGTACTGCCTCTTTGTCCTGCTGACGAGATTACTGCCCGTTGCTGTTTTGATAAGTATGAAATGTTTAAATATCTTACAGAGAAAGGTATTCCTACTCCACTGACTTATCATGATTTTGATGAGTTTAAGAAGGGGGTGGATGAGGGTAAAATCTCTTTTCCTGTGTTTATGAAACCCGTGTGTGGCAGTGGCAGTGTAGGGGCTCATAAAGTGAATACAATGGAGCAAGCTGAGGCTGATTGGTTTTCCGGTGAACATGATTATATCATTCAGGAACTGATGACCGGGGGAGATTGTGATGCAGATGTGTATGTAGATGCTATCAGTCATAAAGCTGTCGCAGCTTTTTCTAAACGTAAGATTGAAACCCGCATTGGTGGAGCAAGTAAGACAATTTCCTATAAAGACCCGAAATTGTTTGCTTTTATTGAGAAAATAGCATCGGTGTTCAAATTCTGTGGTCCGCTTGATATGGACTTTTTCATAAAAGACGGTCAGTATTATTTATCAGAAGTGAATCCGCGTTTCGGTGGTGCCTATCTGCATGCATATGGGGCGGGTGTCGATTTCTTCCCTCTGATCTGGAACAATATGAATGGGATAGAAAATAACTCGCAGATAGGACAGTATGATGAAGATGTACTGATGTTGATGTATGATGATGTGGTGATACGAAAGAAATCGGACTTGGTTAATGATGATTTCTCTATACTGTAATGTCTATTCTTTTTCCCTCACGATATAATAGGAGTGTTCATTAGTAATTCTGCTATTATTGGAAAAAGTATGGTAAACTATTATATAAATAGATTAAATAAAAATTATGAGTTACATTCCTGAAAAAACAATTTACCTCTGTCTTGCTCACATGAGTGAAGATGGAATAGAGCAGAAATATGTGAAGGAAGCATTCGATACCAACTGGGTAGTGCCTTTGGGTCCCAATGTAAATGCTTTTGAGGAAGACCTCAAGAACTTTGTCGGAGGAAAGAATGAAGTTGTCGCACTTTCGGCGGGAACGGCAGCGGTGCATCTTGCATTGATTGGCTGTGGCGTTCAGGCGGGTGATGAAGTTTTGGTACAAAGCTTTACCTTTTGTGCTTCGTCGCATCCGGTTACTTATCTGGGTGCAAAGCCTGTGTTTGTCGGCTCTGAAAAAGATACGTGGAATATGGACCCGGTGTTGCTGGAGGAAGCTATCAAAGACCGTATGGAGAAAACGGGAAAGAAGCCCAAGGCGATTGTTCCGGTGGCGCTCTATGGTATGCCATACGACTGTGAGAGAATTATGGAGATTGCAAATCGCTATGACATTCCTGTGGTGGAGGATGCGGCGGAAGGGTTCGGTTCCAAGTTCGACGGCAGGGTGCTGGGCACTTTCGGCAAGTTTGGCGTGTTGTCATTCAACGGCAATAAGATGATTACCACTTCGGGCGGCGGTGCTTTGATTTGCCGGAATGCCGAAGATAAAAATACCATTATGTGGTATGCTACTCAGGCACGCGATGCTTATCCTTATTATCAGCATACGGCAATCGGCTACAATTATCGTATGAGTAATATTTGTGCCGGTATCGGTCGCGGACAGATGACCGTGGCGGAGGCGCACATTGCTCATCATAAGCATGTGCAGGCTTTGTATGAAGAACTGTTGAAGGATGTGAAGGGCATACGTATGCATAAGCAGCCTGAGGATGCGCGTTATGATGCCAACTTCTGGCTGTGTACGGCTACCATCGATCCTGATGTAAAGGTTGTCGGTCAGGAGAATGCGTATAAGGAAGTGGTCAAGACTGCGGTGGGAGGAGCTGCCGGGGTGATTAAGGCGGTGGACAGTGCCACCACGGATTGCCAGCCTAATGAGAATGTGGAAGCAATGCGTGTTTTCATGCTCGCTAGGAAGATAGAAGTACGACCTGTGTGGAAGCCGATGCACAAGCAGCCGGTGTATGCGGATGCGCCTGTTTATACCAACGGGGTGGAAGAGGAAATCTTCAGGACCGGACTGTGTCTTCCTGCGGGCCCTTGTGTAAGTGACGAGGATGTGGCATACATTGTGCAGACAATAAAGAATTGTATAAAAGGATAATGGATTATTATCGGTATTTGGATATGATTTGGAAATTATCAAACTGGTATTTTTCGAAAGATGCGCTGCCGTATTGGTGTATATTCGTTTTGGATTGCCTGATAGTGCTGGGCGCGGATGTGTTGGTTTATGCTTTGAATAACGGAACACTTTCTTTTTTGCAGAACTTTGTACAACTGACAGGGGCTTTCTGCTTTTATTTGTTGTTCTATGTTGTGAGCTTTCGGATGTTTCATACGTATTCGGGGGTGATTCGTTATTCTTCGTTTATCGATTTGCAGCGGATAGGTTTTGCCATGATTACGGGCTTGCTGATGATTGTAGGCGTCAGGTATCTGCTGAATGAGGATTGTTGGTTGATGGCAGTCGGTATGAGGGATATCGGAATTGCCGCATTGCTGGCTGTTCTGATGATGTGGAGCGTGCGGGTTTTTGTGAAATATCTGTATGACTCTACTTTTAACAGACGACGCGGAAAACGTGTGTTTATCTACGGGGTGAAAGCCGGCGGAGTGGGACTGGCGAAGAGTATCCGCAACCAGGTTGACTCCCGATATGTCGTGAGCGGTTTCGTTTCGGACAGGCAGGATATGCAGGGCCGCTTCCTGATGGGGAAGCGGGTTTATTCCAACGATGAGCATTTGGTGGAGAAGATGGAGGACTTCGGAGTGCATACTTTGCTGGTTTCTCCCTTGAAGAATGAGGCGATTCGGAATAACCCCGAAATGGTGGAGAGGCTGATAAAGGCAGGTATACGAATCTATATGATTTCTGCCGCGCAGGAGTGGGACGGTAAGAGTGATCTTGACCATCGTCAGCTTAAGGAGGTGGATATTGAAGATTTGCTGCCTCGCGACAAGATAGAAATCGACTTGAAAGCGGTGGAGGAATTGCTTACCGGAAAGAGTATTCTGATAACGGGAGCTGCCGGCAGCATCGGAAGCGAGATGGTGCGCCAGATTGCCAAATTTACTCCGCAAAAGCTTATTCTGATAGATCAGGCGGAGACGCCTTTGCATGATGTGCGTCTGATGATGGCACGCAAATGGCCCGACATCGAGGCGGAAACCATCGTGAGTGATATTTGCATGAAGGAACGCATGGAGGAGATTTTCGGTATATATCGTCCCGATTATGTGTTTCATGCGGCGGCGTATAAGCATGTGCCTATGATGGAGAATAATCCGGGAGAGAGTGTGCGTAATAATGTGGAGGGTACGCGTATCATTGCAGACTTGGCTGTGAAGTATCGGGCAAAGAAGTTTGTGATGGTGTCTACGGACAAGGCGGTGAATCCCACCAATGTGATGGGGTGCTCCAAGCGTATCTGCGAAATTTATGTGCAGAGTCTGGATAAGGCGGAGAAGGATGGCAAAGTGGAGGGAGTCACTCAGTTTGTCACTACGCGTTTCGGTAATGTGCTGGGCTCGAACGGTTCGGTTATTCCGCTGTTTAAGGAACAAATCAAGCAGGGCGGACCGATAACGGTGACGCATCCCGATATTATCCGTTTCTTTATGTTGATTCCCGAAGCTTGTAAGCTGGTGCTTGAGGCGGGAACGATGGGCAATGGCGGTGAGATTTTCGTGTTTGATATGGGTAAGCCGGTGAAGATTGTGGATCTTGCCCGGCGTATGATTCAGTTAAGCGGAGCCAAGAATGTGGAGATTAAGTTTACAGGATTGCGCGACGGTGAGAAACTGTATGAGGAGGTATTGAATGAAGAAGAGACGACCAAGCCTACTTTTCATCCTAAAATCAAGATTGCGCAGGTGCGTGAGTATGATTATGCCGATGTGTGCCGGCAGGTGGATGAGCTGGTGGCTTCCAGTGTGGAAGAGGATGATATGGAGATTGTAAAACGTATGAAGGAAATGGTTCCCGAGTTCAAGAGTAAACATTCGGTGTATGAAGTTTTGGATAAGTAGAATTGGGTATCGATGTTTTTTGCCGTTATGCCTGTCGGTATTGTTTGTTTGTACCGGAAGGGCGCAATCGGCAGAGAACACGCGGGTGGATGTGTTTATGGGAGCCGAATTGCATTATCGTGATATTTTTCACAATAAGATATATGAGGTGCTGGTGAACCTGACACCCGGAGTGAAGTGGTATATGGGAAATCGCTGGCAGTTGGCGGGACAGGTCATTGTGCCTGTTTATAATGATTATGGTGATCGTTATAAGAAAGTCCGTCTGAACATGGCTGTGCTTAGCAAGGAATGGGACTGGCACCGGAAGCTTTTTCTGAAAGTGAGCGGAGGACTGTTTGCGATGGAACGCTACGGACTGGATGTGAAGTGGATGTATGCGGCTACGGACTGGCTTGCCTTGGACGCACAGGCGGGATGGACGGGTTTTTGTTCCATGGCGGCAGGATGGGAATGCAGTCCGATGGAGCGTTTGACGGCTCTTGCCGGGGTACGTGCTTATCTGAGTGGGGTGAATACGGAATTCCGGGTGCGCGGTGGCCGTTTTCTGTATGAAGACTGCGGTGTGCAGGGAGAAGCGATGAGGCATTTCCGGCATTGCACGGTGGGGGTGTTTGCCCAATATACCGATAAGGGAAAAGAGAATTTCGGTTTTAAGGTGGTTATGATGATTCCTCCTTATAAACGGAGTAACAGGAGGGTACGTTTCCGCCCGGCATCCAATTTCCGCTTGACGTATAATCAGGAGGCGGATGCTTATGCGGGTAAAATGTATACGACCGACCCCGAAGAGAATGAACGGGAAGGATGGTTTGACCGCAGTCGGTCGGACTGGGGTGCGAATGGCATGACGCCTGATTTTACTGTTCGGCAGAAAGGAGGTACTGAATGAAAATGAGATATATAATGGGGTGCTTCATGGCATTGCTGTTTTCGGTGCCGGCCGTGGCACAGCAGTATACGGGCATGAGCGGTTTGATACATGTTCCTTCGGCGGACATGGGTGAAGAGGGGGAGGCACGCGCAGGGGTGCATTTCCTGAATCGGGAGTTTACTCCGAATGTGCTGACGTATAAAGGCGATAAATATCATACGATGAGTTATTACCTGAGTATCACGCCGTTCAGGTGGATGGAGATTGCGTATACTTGTACGCTTTTGAAATCGACGAAGATTGTTGACGGTGTGGAAGATAAGGAACATCCGGGGCTGCACCGCAAGGACCGTTATTTTTCGCTCAAGCTACAGCCGGTTCGTGAGAAGCCGGGTAAGTGGTGGCCGAGTGTGGCGATAGGGGTCAATGACCTGGATTTCCGTGTAAACTGGCTGAAGACGCAGCATGAGACGGATGTATCGCGTGTGGTAAACAGCTATTTTTCCAATTATTATGTGGCATTGTCCAAGCATTTCCGGCTGAAAGGGAATGTGCTGGGTGTGCACATGGCTTACCGGCACTGGCGGTGGAGTCTGAACTCGAAATGGAACGGACCGGTGGGCGGTATTACGTTCAGCCCTTCGTTTCAGAAGAATTTCCGGTTGATAGCGGAGTATACGGGCGATGATGTGAACGTGGGCTTTGACTGGAAATTGTGGAAGCACTTGCTGGTACAGTCTTCGCTGCAAAACGGCAAATATTTTTCCGGAGGGGTGTGCTTTTGCATCAATCTGTTGTAAATGATATAACTAAACATAATTTTTAAATTTAATTATTTTACTATGTACAATTTTGTAAGAAGAGGAGCTTATATGCTTCTGATTGCCGGTTTGACCATGGGGGTTGCCGGTTGTAGTGACGATGATCCTGATTATGACCATGTGACTCCGCCTGTGGTTGAGGTTGCTTCCAATACGTTGACCGGAGTTATCACAAGTCTGAACGGTGAGGGAATCTCGGGTGCGAAGGTTTCATTGGGAGAGGGTAATTCTGCCACGACCGATGCCAACGGTGTTTATCTGTTTAAGGATGTCAAGGCGGGTACTTACCAACTGAAAGCGGAAGCCGAAGGTAAGTTGTCACATACAGGAACATTAACTGTTGCGGATGTGAAGAAGACTCAGAATCTGGTGTGGAATGCGGCACTTGCTTCTGACGTGAAGAAGGAAGTGAGTGTATCGGCTGATGCACCAAGTGAGGGAAAAGTGGAAACGGAAACATTGAAAGGCAATGAGGAAGCCAAGGTGGAAGTGAAGGCTGAAATCGCTGCCGGTGCCGTGGATACAGATGCAGATGTGAAGGTCATCATCTCTCCGCTTTATAGAGAGGAAGATGTAGTGACACGTGCTGCCGATGAGACCATGTTGGTCGGTGCCGCTCTTTCTTGTAACAAGGAGGGTGTTTCTTTGAAAAAGGCTATCGAGCTGAGTTTCGAACTGGATACCGAACTGGCAGGTAAGGTGGAAGTCAAGCAGTATAAGAACGGTGAATGGGTGAAGGTGAACAGCCGAATCGAAGATGGCCGTGTGATTATTGCTGCGAGTGAGTTTGCCTCTTATGGTCTGTTCCTCGGTGTGGAATTCTCAGAGAAGAAGAGTACCGAAGTTGTTGCGTTTGAACAAAGTAAATGGGACAACCTGTATGGCTCTAAGGATATGTCTGTGGGTGAGGCTGCTTATATCTATAAAACAGGTACTGAAATCAGTACTGAAGGAACAAGTAAACTGACTGCCCTTTTGGTAGAGAAGTTGGCACAGCGTTTTGGTGCAACGGCAGTTACAGTCAGCGGTTCTTATCCCATCAATGTTACATTGCCGGTAGGTACTATGTTGGAAATCAGTGGTGTGCAGGAAGAATGGAGCGTGTCGGCAAGTGCACTCGGTAAGTCGGCTTCAGGTACACGCTACGGTATTGTAACGGTTGCGGTTGTTACTTCCAACCGTCAGCACACCGGTGGTGGTGAATAAACTGTAGTTTGTATTAATTTTTGTGGCCGGTCGGGAAGTAAGCATAAGCCGGTCAGTTATATATTAGGGAGGTAATGGCAGTTATCTTCCTAATATTTTTTTATACCCTTTTCCTGCTGTTTTTTGAAATGTATGACATGATTGCGTCATTCGCTTTTTTTATAACCTCGTTCTTAAATCCTTTTAAATATATCTCTGTCACTTTTACTGACGAATGACCAAGGGCTTCACATATTAGTTGTTCGGAGAAATTACAATATTTGGCAAGGGTGGCCCAGGTGTGGCGCAGGGTGTATGAACTGACTTTGGCTGATACGCCGCATTTTTTCGCCAGCCTGTCTAAATTATAATTCATGGTTCGTAGTGCCTGTTGGTACTCTGTATACAGCTCTTCTCCGGTTTTGCTTCCGCTGAGGATAGGGAAAAGGTAGGGAGAGTTCTGATTGGTATTCTGATACTTGTTTATCAGTGTCATTGTGGTTTCCGACACTTCCACTATCATTTGTCTGCCTGTCTTATGCCGGCGGTAGGAAAGTATATTGCCTTTCAGGTCGCTTTTATGTAGATGGGCTAAATCGACAAAAGGTATTCCGTGCAGCCGGAACATCAGGTTTGCCCACACTCTGCACTGTATCAGCTCTTTCGATAATTTCTTCAAGGGAATTTCATTCAGCAGCTTGTTTATCTCCTCCACTTCCAGCGCACGTTTGATGTTGTTTTTCACTCCGGTGTAGACGTGATTGAACAAGCGGGAGTTTTCTGCTGTTATTCTTTGGTCCACTGCCTTGTTGTAAGCTCCGCGCAGCGTTCTCATATAGGTGGAGACTGTGTTCCAGCTCAGTTGCTTGTTGCGCAGGTAGGTCTCAAATTCTTTCAGCGTGCTTCTGTTGAGTTGGTGGAAGTAAACAACCTTGCATCCGCAGAATTCGCAGAAAGCGTTTAAGGCACTTTGATAGATGTGTGCCGTGCTGTAACGCTTCTCTTCTTTCAGTTCTTCAATAGTTTTGTTTATAAACTCGTTGAATTTTTTCTTCTTTCTCATAAAGATTCCGTTTTTTTATAGATTTTACAAAATAAGTAATTCTCATAACGGAATCGAATATAAATCGAAATGTTTGAATTAGAAAAATTATTTGTCTAATTCTGCATTGTTTATGCGTATTATCCAGCCGTTTACTTGCATTTGCAAGCACATGTAAGGCTTTGACGGATTATTTGTAGGCTCAAGGAAAAATATCAGATTATATCGGTCTTGTCTGTCCAGATACTCTTGTGGGAGCATGGCTGCTGCCTCTACATTGCTTGATAAAAGTAAGTACTGTGTCAGTGGAATGTTGAACAACGTTTCTCCGCTAGGCTGATAAATCAAACGTAAGCGGGTGTCATCATTTTCCATCAGTCGTAATGTATTCATTCCGGCATGCACTACCTGTATGTCTTCCAAGTTGGCACTCTCTTGCATGAAGGGGAGATAACAGGTGAAAACGGAGTCTGTCGGAGTGTTCCGGTGATCCATGCATCCGTTGCGGGCTGTCAGCTCCAGGCGAAAATCATCTTTTTCCAGCGGAGCGGCCGACTGACTTTGCAATATGCAGCTCAGAACATTTGTGTTTTTGGTAAGAGAGAGAGCCAAAAACTGATATTCGCCACTGATATGCACATTGTCCAGCCGCCCGTGGAATAGAGATGAAAGTTTTTCGGATTGTTCTCCCGCCTCATTGCGTAACAGTGTCAGTGAGGTGGGAGTGTGCCGGTAAAGTGAATCCGCCAATCCTGCCCAGACCAGAAAGGTGTAATCTCCCTGAGGCAGGGAGGGGACTTGGATTGTACATTCTTTTTGATGGAATGTAAGACTGTCTACTTCCTCCCGGGCTATATAGTTGCCTTCCTGGTCGAGAATAAATAGCGTGACATCTTTTACCTGAGTGGTCACGGCATCTACATTCAGCATATTGTAGGTATAGGATAACTTTAGCCAACAGCCTGTGGGACAATCAGACCGGTCATCGTCTACCCAGGAGCATGCACTACAGAAAAGAGTACATAGGGCGAAGAGGATAGTAGCAGTTTTACTCATTGTTTTTCTATTTTGAGACTGTTTTATTCAAGGTCGGCATCTTGGTCACGGACAATCCACGGATATACTCCGAATTCTACGTCCAGGAATGCTTTGTTTTCATCCGGGTCGGGTTTGGTATCCGGGGTGCCGGGACCCAGGTTCTTGATGCTGGTGATGTTGACAGAGTAGATGTTGTTACGTACAATACCGAACTCCATGACGCCCATGACGGTGGGGTTGTTGTTGTCAAGATGTTTGATCCAGTAATTGTAGAAGGTAGAGAAATTACCTCCGTTCTTGGTGAAACGGGTAATCTGCTTGGCAGCCAGTGCTGCATCATCGGATTCTTCTGTCAAACCATCAATATTGGCATCGCCATATTTACCCACGGCAGCTACTGTGGTGTAGAACTTATAGTTGAAATAATACAGTTTGTCGAACACAAGCGGGTCTTCTACCGGATTACCGTTGTCACCGATGGTCTGTGAAGCTTCGGGGGTAAATGTACCTTTCAGCATGATGCCGGTGGTGTACACTGTGTTCTGTGCCGGACGGAACATACAGTTTTCAAGACAGTACATGGAAACGTACTTTCCTGCATCGGCCAGGCCCGACCAGTTGCTGTCTGTCTGTTTTGACAGGTGGTTGGTGTAGAATGAACCGCCTGTGAAACCGGTAGTGGCTCCTGCTACGGTCTTGTCGAAGAAATAGGGGTCGATAAGGTAACCGTTGTTGTCGGCGATGTTACCGAAGTTTCCTGCTTCCACGCTGTAAGATGACGGAGCTGACGGAGTCTCAGGGGCGTTATCCAGTGTAGCGACATGACGGAAGGTGTAGAACTTGTTTGCCAGGTTGATGAATTTGTAGT
>UMHX01046791.1_pt1 | contig 16186 bp, 14 predicted proteins | sample 1965651 | NCBI WGS metagenome assembly UMHX01 (sample SAMEA4836109, study PRJEB28245) | human gut metagenome | biome: gut microbiome; material: fecal sample | place: Denmark | collected 2008 | reverse complement strand
AAGGCACCACCAAGCTGGACCGCGCCGACATGGAGAAGGCAAAAGACCTCTTCTATGACATCTTCGGCTGGGACAAGACCACCGGTGTGCCTACCCGCGAGACGCTGGAGAAGTTCGACCTCGGCGACATGGCCGACGATCTGGAAGCACGCGGCATCTACGGCCAGACCGAAACCGCAGCCCAGTAACCTATTCTAAAAAACGAGAGGAACTATCATGCTGTTTGGCAGACGCAAACCCGGTTACACCACCACAGTGGACGCCGCCGCTGACCCGGAGCAGGTCATCCTCGACCTGCAGAAGGCGGAAATGGCCGCCAAGAAGAAGCCGAAGGCCGAGGTCTTTGACATCGACGCGGCCAGCGAGACGGCCCGCCGCCTGAAGGAAACGGGCAGTATGTTCGACGGCAGCGCTGCAAAGCTCGGCGAGGACGTCATCGCCGCAGTGGAGCGGGAGACGGACGCGCTGGCCGCAAAGCAGGCCGGGGCACAGCCCGCGCCCGCCCAGACGAGCACCCCGGACGATGCCGAAAAGCCGCAGCTGCTGGATTTTCTGGCCGCTGCGCCGGAGGCGGAGGGCGACCCCTACGCCGACCAGCCCACCGTCACCGCACCGGAGCTGCCTGAGCTGACCCCGGCGCAGGAGCTGGCGGGCTACATCCGGTCCCGCTCGGCGGCGGCTCTGGTCACGCCCCACGCGCTGCTGGTCAGCGAGGTGGAGAACGCCGACGAGCTGCTGGCCCAGATGCCGGCTGACCCCCAGTGCGCAGACATCGTCTCCCGCACCGGCGCGAAGGACACCTACTACTATTCCAGCGCCAACATGAGCGACAACTACGCGATGATCGCCCAGCTCATCGAGGACAGGGATCTCTGCGTCATGGTGGCCGAGATGGTGCGGTTCAACGCCCGCGTCTACCCCAGCGCCACCCCGCTGCGCTACTTCCGCCGCTCGCCCTACGATCTGACACAGGAGGCCATCGAGCAGACGTGGCAGGCCATGCAGGGCAGGCCGGAGTACGCCGACATCGAGGAGCTGACCAACAACCAGAATGAGCGGTTCCTCTTCTCCACCAAGCACCTCACCCGCCGCTATGCAAAAGCCATCAGCGACGTGGACGAGTGGACGGACTGAGCCGTCCATCACAACTGAACAGGATAAGAGCTTCTTTGAGCAAAGGTGTCTAAACCGTCCGGCACTCGAAGCCGTTTCCATAAGCAGCCCACACTGCTTACGAAAACAGCTTCTGACACCGCGCCGCAATGCTAAGGGCTGTATCAGCCGGCATTCAAGGGTGGCGGGGGAAACCCCGCCGCCTTCCCGCAGAAGAAACGCTGCAATTTGAAAAAAAGAACTCCTCCCATCCACACAGGGGCTTTCCGGGCCGCACTGTCACTGCAAGGACAGGCGCTGCCCGGGGAGTGCCATCGGCAAAGACAGCCTGCAAGCTGTCTTTCGTCCGGAACGTGCGGAGCTTCTGCGGAGGCGTTTTGATTTTCGGTCAAGACGTCTCCGCTTCTTTTTTACCTGCCTTTTTGATAAAGAGAACACCCCGCCGCTGCCCGCCTGAGCCATAGCAGGCCGCGCCGCTGCGGGCTTTTGGAGGAAGTTTATGAAACAGCCTTTCTGTGCGCCCTCTGAGGCGCTGCGCCGCGTGCTGGATGCAGCTGCGGCCCTGCCAAGACCGGCGGCGGAGACCCTGCCGCTGGACGATGCGGTCGGCCGCATCGCCGCCGAACCCCTGTCGGCCCGGATGGACCAGCCGCCCTTTGACCGCAGCCCCCTCGACGGCTACGCCCTGCACAGCGCCGACACCGCCGGGGCCAGCCGCGAAGCTCCCGTCACCCTGCCGGTGGTCATGAAGCTCTACGCCGGAGATGCCCCCGCCTCTCCCCTGCCCGCAGGCTGTGCAGCCCGCATCATGACCGGTGCGCCCCTGCCCGAGGGGGCGGACTGCGTCCTGATGCAGGAGCTGACCGACGGCGGCGAGGACGCCGTCCGGCTCTATGCCGCCCTGAAGCCGGAGGAGAACGTGGTGTTCCGGGGCGGGGACATCGCCGCCGGGACTGTCATCGCCGGGGCGGGCACCGTCCTCACCCCGGCCCACCTCGGGGTGCTGGCCGGGCAGGGCTATGCCGCTGTGCCGGTCTGCAAAGCGCTCACCGTGGGCGTTCTGGCCACTGGCAGCGAGCTTCTGGCCCCGGGCGAAGCTTGGACGCCCGGCAAAATTTACGACGCCAACGGCATCCAGAACGCCGCCCGGCTGCGGCAGCTGGGCTTCAGCGTCCGGCGGCGGCACTGCTCGGACGACCCGGAGGAGATCGCAGGCCAAATGAAGGAGCTGCTGGCAGAATGTGACGCCGTCATCACCAGCGGCGGCGTCTCGGTGGGGCAGAAGGACTATCTGCCCGCTGTGCTGGAAGCGCTGGATGCAGACCTCCTCTTCGCAGGCGTGGCTCAGAAGCCCGGCAGCCCCATGCTGGCCGGAACGGTCGGCGGCAAGCTGGTGTTCTGCCTGTCCGGCAACCCCTTCGCCGCCGCTGCGACGCTGGAACAATACGCCATCCCGGCCCTGCTGCGGGCGGCGGGACGCTGCGAGGAGGGCTGCCTCCTCCCCCGCGCCACCTGCACCCTGACCACCGGCTTTTCCAAGCCCAGCAAGGTCGCCCGCTACCTGCGGGCCAAGGCCATGGGCGGCAGTGTGACCATCCCCGGCGAGGGCAGTGCCGAGGCCCATTCGTCCGGCAGCCTGTCGGCCATGATGGGCTGCAACTGTCTGGTGGAGCTGCCTGCGGGCAGCGGCCCGGTGGCCCCGGGCGAAGAAGTGGAGGTGCTTTTCTTTGTACAGTGAACCGAAACAGATCCTTGCCGAGCAGCTGGAGCTGAAGCGCCCGGCGGTGCTGGCCGTCAGCGGCCTGCATAACAGCGGCAAGACGACTCTTCTCGAAAAGCTCCTGCCTGCCCTGCGCAGCCGGGGGCTGAAAGTGGGCGTCATCAAGCACGACGGCCACGATTTCACCCCCGATGTGCCCGGCACCGACAGCTACCGTCTGCGGGAGGCCGGGGCCGAGGGTGTGGCCGTCTACTCCGGCCAGCGCTACCTGCTGACCGAGGCCTTTCGCCTGACGGAACAGGACCTTCTGGCCCTGTTCGAGCGCCACGGCTACGATCTCGTCCTCTTGGAGGGCTTCAAGGACAGCGGCTGGCCGAAGATCGAGGTCGTGCGCCGGGAGATCTCGGACACGCCGGTGTCCTTCCAGCCGCTGGCTGTCGTGGGCGACATCCCGGATGCCGATTTCGGCCTCGAAGAAACGCAGGCGCTGGCCGACTGGCTCGTGGCCCAGATGCCGACGCTGTAAGGAGGAAAACCACAATGAAACTCATCCGCACCGAAGACGCGGCAGGGCAGGTGCTCTGCCACGATATTACCCAGATCATTCCCGGCGAGTTCAAGGGTGCCCGCTTCCGCAAGGGCCATGTCATCCAGCCCGAGGACATCCCCGTGCTGCTCTCCATCGGCAAAGAGAATCTCTACGTCTGGGAGAAGAAGCCCGGCATCCTCCACGAGGACGAGGCTGCCGCCCTGCTGTATAAAGCTGCCGCGGGCAAAAACATCCACGGCACCGAGCCGAAGGAGGGCAAGATCGAACTCATCGCCGACTGCGACGGCCTTCTCAAGATCAACCGCGACGCCCTGCTGGCCGTCAACCGCACGCCCCAGATGATGATCGCCGTCATCCACGGCGACCTGCCCGTGAAAAAGGGCCAGAAGCTGGCCGGCACCCGCATCATCCCTCTGGTCATCGAGCAGGAAAAGATGGACGCCATGCAGGCGGCAGCCGGCAGCACGCCCATCCTGAACGTGCTGCCCATGCAGCCCAAGAAGTTCGCCGTCATCACCACCGGCAGCGAGGTGTTCAAGGGCCGCATCGAGGACAAGTTCACCCCCATTCTGGTGGGCAAGCTGGCGGAGTACGGCTGCGAGATGGTCTTCCACAAGGTCTGCGACGACGACCCGGCGGGCATCACTGCCGCCATTCTGGAAGCGAGGGACGCAGGCTGTGAGCTTATTTTCACCACCGGCGGCATGAGCGTGGACCCCGACGACCGCACCCCGCTGGCCATCCGGAACACCGGCGCGGACATCATCACCTACGGCGCACCGGTGCTGCCGGGGGCGATGTTCCTCGTGAGCTATCTGGGCAGCGTGCCGGTCTGCGGCCTGCCCGGCTGCGTCATGTACGCCAAGCGCACCATCTTTGACCTGCTGCTGCCCCGCCTGCTGGCCGATGACCCCATCACCGCTGAGGACATCGCCCGTCTTGGTGAGGGCGGCCTGTGTCTGGGCTGCGCCGAGTGCCACTGGCCCAACTGCGGGTTTGGGCATTGCTGAAACAAATCAAACCTCTCCGTCATCGCTGACGCGATGCCACCTCTCCTATCGAGGAGAGGCCTTGGCATTCCGGAAAGCTTTCTCTCTTCGCCAGAGGCTCCCCTACAAGGGGAGCTGGCGGGCGTAAGCCCGACTGAGAGGTTGTACGAAGGATAGCGTAAAAATATGAGTACAACTGAAACCAATCTGACCCATTTCGATGCCTCCGGCAACGCCGTGATGGTGGACGTGAGCGAAAAGGCCGTCACCTTCCGGGAGGCTGTGGCCCACGGCATCATCACCATGAATGCGGAGGCCTTTGCCGCTGTGGAGAGCGGCACCATCAAGAAGGGCGATGTGCTGGGCGTCGCCCGCATCGCCGGCATCATGGCCACCAAGCGCACCAGCGAGCTGATCCCCCTCTGTCATCCGCTGCCCCTGACCAAGGTGAGCGTGGATTTCAGGCTCCTGCCTCAACGGCGGGCTGTGGAAGCCCTCTGCACCGTCAAGACCGCCGGTGTCACCGGCGTGGAGATGGAGGCTCTGACCGGCGTTTCCACGGCCCTGCTGACCATCTACGATATGTGCAAGGCCGTGGACAAGGGGATGGAGCTGGGCGAGATCCATCTGGTGGAAAAGACCGGCGGCAAGAGCGGCCACTATGTCCGGGCGGAGGGCGGCTATGTTTGATTCTTCCAGCCGCAATATCCACTATCTCCGCCTCTCCGTCACCGACCTGTGCAACCTGCGCTGCCGCTACTGTATGCCGGACGGCGTGGAGAAGCTGGAACGGGAGGCCGTGCTGACCTACGAAGAGTTCCTCCGCCTTGCGGCTCTCTTTGCCCAGTGCGGCATCGATACCGTCCGGGTCACTGGCGGCGAGCCGCTGGTGCGCAAAGACGTGGACCAGCTGGTGGCGGGGCTGAAAGCCATCCCCGGCATCCGCAAAGTCACCCTGACCACCAACGGCATCCTGCTGGCCCGGCAGCTGCCCGCCCTTCTGAACGCCGGGCTGGACAGCGTGAACATCAGCCTCGATACCCTCCGCCCGGAGGTGTTCCAGCGCATCACGGCCCGGGACGGGTTCTCCCATGTGATGGAGGGCCTCCGTGCCGCGCTGGACAGCGGCATCCCCGTCAAGCTGAACTGCGTGCCGCAGGCGGGCGTCAACGAGGGCGAGCTGGAAGACCTTGCCGCCCTCGCCGAGGCGCACCCATTGCAGGTGCGCTTTATCGAGATGATGCCCATCGGCTACGGCGCGGCCATGCCCTGCATCTCGGGGCCTGCGCTGCGGGAGCGGTTTGCCCGCCGCTGGCCGGAGTTCGCCCCTCTGCCTGCGGCACAGAGCGCAGCGTTCGGCGACGGCCCGGCAGTCTACTACACCGTCTCCGGATGGGAGGGTGACGTGGGCTTCATCGCCGCCGTCCACGGCAAGTTCTGTGCCTCTTGCAACCGGGTGCGGCTGACGAGCCAAGGCTTCCTGCGCCCCTGCCTCGCCAGCGAGGCAGGCTGCGACCTGCGGGAGCTTCTGCGCAGCGGTGCAACCGACGCCGCACTTTCACAGGCCATCCGGCAGACCATCTGGGCAAAGCCCCGGGAACATCATTTCGGAGACAATTCCATGCCCGCGACCCGCGGCATGTATCGCATCGGAGGATAACGATCTATGGGAAAACTTCTGGCAATCTGCACCAGCCCCAAGCGCGGCACCGTCAAGACTGAGGTGCCCAGCGCTGTTCTGACCCCGGAGTGGGGCATCATCAGCGACGCCCACGGCGGCAGCTGGCACCGTCAGGTGAGCCTTTTGAGCGCCGAGAAGATCGAGGCGTTCCGCAAGAATATCTGGGTGGACTACGGCGCCTTTGGCGAAAATCTGGTCATCGAGGGCTTCGATTTCCGCAATCTGCCCGTCACCAGCCGGTTTGCCATCGGCAGCGTCGTGCTGGAGATGACCCAGATCGGCAAGGAGTGCCACAACGACTGCGTCATCAAGCAGCAGACCGGCGAGTGCATCATGCCCCGGGAGGGCGTGTTCGCCCGGGTGCTGGAGGGCGGCGAGATCCATGTGGGCGACGAAGTGACCCTTCTGCCCCCGGTGGCCGACCCGCCCCTGCGGGCCGCCGTCATCACCCTGTCCGACAAAGGCAGCCGGGGCGAGCGGGAGGACAAGAGCGGCCCCCTCATCGTGGAGATGCTCACCGCCGCAGGCTATGTGGTGGAGGAGACCATGATCCTGCCCGACGAGACCAAGGCCCTGAAAGCTCAGCTCATCCGGCTGGCCGACGGCCGTCAGGTGAACCTCATCCTGACCACCGGCGGCACCGGCTTCTCCCCCCGGGACATCACCCCGGAGGCCACCTATGCTGTGGCCGACCGCAGCGCCCCCGGCATCGCCGAAGCCATGCGGTACCACAGCCTGTCCATCACCCCCCGCGGGATGCTGAGCCGCGCCGCCAGCGTATTGCGCGGCAAGACGCTCATCGTCAACCTGCCCGGCAGCCCCAAGGCCGTAAAAGAGAACCTCGAGTACATCCTGCCCAGCCTTGAGCACGGCGTCCGCATCGCCGCCGGGCTGGACGGCGAGTGCGCCCGGAAGTAAAAGGAGAAATTCATGAAAACCAACCTCATCTCCCGCCGTAACTTTCTTGCTGTGGCCGGCGTGGTCGGCGCTGCCGCTGCCCTGACCGCCTGCGGCGGCGCTGCTTCCAGCACCGCTTCCTCCGCAGCCGCTTCTTCTGAGGCTGCGTCCTCCGAGGCTTCCGGCGAATCCGTCGAGCTGATCGTCTTCGCCGCCGCCTCCCTGACCGAGACCCTGAACGCCATCGCCGAAACGTACTCTGCCCAGAACCCGGGCGTGACCTTCCGCTTCAACTTCGATTCCTCCGGTACGCTGAAGACCCAGATCCAGGAGGGTGCCGACTGCGACCTGTTCCTCTCCGCCGGCCAGAAGCAGATGAACCAGCTGGACATCACCGCCTCTGCCGACGTGAACCCCGACGGTCTGGACTTCGTGGACTCCGCCACCCGCGTGGACCTGCTGGAAAACAAGGTCGTCCTCTGCGTGCCCGAGGGCAGCGACAAGGGCATCGACAGCTTCGACGCTCTGGCCGAGCACCTGAAGGCGGAGGACATCCTGTTCTGCATGGGCAACAGCGACGTGCCCGTGGGCCAGTACACCCAGAAGATCCTCTCTTACTACAGCCTCGACGAGGCTGCTCTGGCCGCTGCCGGTGTCATCACCTATGGCTCGAACGTCAAGGAAGTCACCACTCAGATCAGCGAGGGCAGCGTGGACGCCGGTGTCGTCTACTGCACCGACGCATACAGCGCCGGTCTGACCCCCGTGGACGAGGCCACCGCCGAGATGTGCGGTCAGGTCATCTACCCCGCCGCCGTCCTCAAGGCCGCTCCCCACCCCGACGCTGCCGTGGCTTTCCTCGCCTACCTGCGCACCGATGCCGCCGCTCAGGTCTTCGAGAGCGTGGGATTTGCGGCGGTGTAAATTATGAGCATCCTTGCCCTCTCAGGCCGCTTCGCGTCCAGCTCTCCCAAAGGGAGAGCCTTAAAGCGTGGCGGGAAAGCAAAGCCTCTCCCCTTGGGAGAGGCGGCATTGCGCAAGCAATGACGGAGAGGGCAAGCCTGCTTATATTTGAGGATAGACATATGGATTGGTATCCCCTCTGGAACAGCCTGCGCATCGCACTCATCAGCTGCGCGGCGGTGTTCTTCCTCGGCATTTTTGCCGCTTACTATATCGCAAAACTGCCCCGCACCGTCAAGGGCGTGCTGGACGTGCTCCTCACCCTTCCGATGGTGCTGCCGCCTACCGTGGTGGGTTATTTTCTTCTGCTGCTCTTCGGTGCAAAGCGGCCTCTGGGCCTCTTCTTTCTGGAGCATTTCGGCGTCAAGCTGGTCATGAACTGGTACAGCGCCATCTTCGCCTCCATCGTGGTGGCCTTCCCGCTGATGTACCGCACGGCCCGGGGTGCCTTCGAGAGCTTCGATGAGACGCTGGCTTGGTCGGCCCAGACGCTGGGACAGTCCAACACATGGATCTTCTGGCGGGTGCGGATGCCCTGCTGTCGGCAGGGCATTCTGGCCGGTACGGTGCTGGCCTTTGCCCGGGCGCTGGGCGAGTACGGCGCTACCAGCATGATCGCGGGCTACACCCCCGGCAGGACGGCTACCATCGCCACTACCGTCTACCAGCTCTGGCGCACCAACGACGAGCTGGGGGCCATGCGGTGGGTGCTGGTGGACATCGTCATCTCGGCTGTGGTGCTGCTGGCCGTCAATCTGCTGGAAAAGAAGCAGAAAGCAGGTGGACGCCCATGAGTCTGGAAGTGCACATCGAGAAAAAGCTGAATGGCTTTACCCTCCGCTCTGACCTCACCGCCGGGAACACTGCCACGGCCATTCTGGGCGCCTCCGGCTGCGGCAAGAGCATGACCCTGCGCTGCATCGCGGGCATCGTGAAGCCCGACAAGGGCCGCATCGTGCTGGACGGGCGGGTGCTGTTCGACAGCGAGCAGCACATCGACCTGCCGCCCCAGCAGCGGGGCGTGGGCCTGTTGTTCCAGAACTACGCCCTCTTCCCGAACATGACCGTGGAGCAGAACATCCTCTGCGGCCTGAACGCAGAAAAAGACAGAGCCGCCCGCAAAGCCCGCTGCGCCGAAATGCTGCGGGCCATGCGGCTGGAAGAGCTGGCAGGCCGCCGCCCCGCCGAGCTTTCCGGCGGGCAGCAGCAGCGCACCGCGCTGGCCCGCATCCTCGTGGGCCGGCCCCGCCTCCTGATGCTGGACGAACCGTTCAGCGCACTGGACAGCTACCTCCGGGAGGAGGTAGAGGGCGAGGTGGGGAGCCTGCTGGCAGGCTTTGAGGGCACGGCCCTCCTCGTCACCCACAACCGGGACGAGGCCTACCGCCTGTGCCGGGACATGATCATCATGGACAGCGGGCGGGTGCTCCGCACCGGCACGACCAAGGCCGTCTTCGCCGACCCCCGCAGCACCGCCGCCGCCCGGCTCACCGGCTGCAAAAACATCCTGCCCTGCGCCCGGGTGGACGCCTACACCGTCCGTCTGACAGGCTGCGAGTGCCTGCTGCATCTGGCCGCTGAGGTCCCGGAGGGCTGCACTGCCGTGGGCATCCGCGCCCACGATCTCGCACCCTGTGCCGCCGAAGCCCTCAACGCCCTGCCGGTGGAGCTGCTCTCCGCCAGCGAGAACCCCTTCGACTGGAACCTCATCTTCCGGCTGCCGGGCGGCTCCCGCCTGTGGTGGAAGGTCTCCAAAACGACCCTGTCGGTGGCCGAGCCTGCCGCCCCGGCCTGCCTCGCCGCACTGCCCGGGAGCATCATGCCTCTGACGGACGTGCGTGCGTAGTTCGAACAAAAACAGAAATGAGCCGGTGCATTCTGCACCGGCTCATTTCTGTTTTCTTATGATTCTCCGAAGAATTTCTTGGCAATATCGGCGCTCTGCTTGGCGTCCTTGGCGTACCAGTCCGCGCCGATCTTCTCGGCGTACTCCGGCGTCAGAACAGCGCCGCCCACCATGACCTTGCAGTCGAGCTTTGCCGTATGGAGGGCCGCGATGGTCTCCTCCATGCTCTTGAGGGTGGTGGTCATCAGGGCCGAGAGGCCCACGAGATGGACATCCTTCTCCCGGACGGTATCCACCACCGTCTCCACCGGCACATCACGGCCAAGGTCGATGACCTCGAAGCCGTAGTTCTCAAGGATGACCCGGACGATGTTCTTGCCGATGTCGTGGACATCGCCCTTGACGGTGGCAAGGACGATGCGGCCCTTGCTGGCCCCGGCCCCACCCCGCTTGGCGATGGCGGTCTTGATCTCCTCAAAGGCGGCCTGCGCGGCGCTGGCGGCCTGCAGCAGCTGGGGCAGGAAGAGCTTGCCCTTCTCGTACTTCTCGCCCACCACGTCCAGCGCCGGGATGAGGGCCTCGTCCACCAGCGTCAGCGGCTCGGTGGTGTCCAGCAGAGTGTGGGTGCGGGCAGCGGCCTCGCCCTTGAGGCCCTTTTCCACCGCCTGCATGAGGGCGGCAAAGGGGCCGCTGTGAGCCGCATCCGCCTCTGCCGGTGCGTCTGCTGTCTGGGACGCCTGCGCCGTTCTGGCCTGTGCCAGCGCGGTGCTGGCGGGGACTTTATCGGCATAGCGGGCAATGTAGGCCATGCTCTGCCTGTCCCGGTTGGTCAGGACGTTGTAAGCGTAGACCGCCGCCATCATCTCCTCGCTGGAGGGGTTCATGATGGCGAGGTCGAGGCCCGCATACATGGCCATGGTCAGAAAGGCGGTGTTGAGGTAGGGGCGGCAGGGCAGGCCGAAGCTGATGTTGGACACGCCGAGGATGGTGCGGACGCCCAGCTCCTTCTTGCAGCGGGCCAGCGCCTCCACGGTGGCCAGAACGTCCTCCTGCTGGGCGCTGGCGGTGAGGGTGAGGCAGTCGATGTAGATGTCCTCCCGGGGGATGCCATGAGCCAGCGCGGCATCCACGATCCGCTTTGCGATCGCAAAGCGGGCATCGGCGCTGGGCTGGATGCCACGCTCATCAATGGCGAGGCCCACCACGGCTGCGCCGTACTTTTTGCAGAGGGGCAGGACCCGCTCCAGCACCTCCGTCTCGCCGTTCACCGAGTTGACGATGGGCTTGCCGTTATAGACCCGCAGGCCCCGCTCGAGGGCGTCGGCGTGGGAGGAATCCAGCTGCAAAGGCAGGCTCACCACGCTCTGCAGGGCCTTGACCACCTGCTCCATGACGGCAGGCTCGTCCACACCGGGAGCGCCCACATTGACGTCCAGCACCTGTGCGCCGGCCTCGGACTGGCTGACGGCCTGCTCGAGGATGTAGTTCATATCTCCCTCGCGGAGGGCCTGCTGGAACCGCTTTTTGCCGGTGGGGTTGATGCGCTCTCCCACCACGGTGATGCCGTCCACCGTAACGAAATCCATCGGCGAGCAGAGCACCGAGGGCATGGCGTGGGCAGCCCGGCCCGGCCTGCAGTCGGCGAAGACGCCGTTCAGCAGCCGGATAAAATCAGGGGTGGTGCCGCAGCAGCCGCCCGCCGCGAAGAGCTTCAGCTCCCGGTAGGGCTTCATCTCCATGGCAAAGAGCTGGGGGGTGATGTCGTAGCCGCTGCCGTCGGCCCGGGGCAGGCCCGCGTTGGGCTTGACGAAGACCGGGAAATCGCCGGGCAGGGCCTCGGCCAGACGCTTCGCCATCGGGAAGATCTCCTTTGGGCCGAGGGAGCAGTTGATGCCCACGGCATCTGCGCCGAGGCCCCGGGCCGTGACGGCGAAGCTCTCGACGGTGCAGCCGGTGAAGGTGCGCCCGCCTGCCTCAAAGCTCATGCTGGCGAGGATGGGCAGCGTGCAGTTCTCTTTCGCGGCCAGCAGGGCGGCCTTCAGCTCGTAGAGGTCGGTGAAGGTCTCGAAGAAGACGAGGTCGGCCCCGGCAGCCGCACCGGCCCGGACGATGCGGCCATACTCGGCCACGGCGTCCTCAAAGGCCAGCGTGCCGTTGGGTTCCAGCAGCTCGCCCAGCGGGCCGACGTCCAGCGCCGCCAGCGCGCCGTAGGGGGCGCAGGCCCGCTTGCAGTTGGCGATGCCCGCCGCAATGATCTCTTCCAGCGTGTACTCGCTGCCCGCCAGCTTGTGGGCCGACGCGCCGAAGGTGTTGGCGTTGATGATGCGGCTTCCGGCGGCGGCGTAGCGGCTGTGGATGCTCTCGATGAGTTGCGGGTCGGTGATGTTCAGCTCCTCGGGCCGTGCGCCCAGCTTCAGGCCCGCTGCCTGCAGCATGGTGCCCATGCCGCCGTCCAGAAGGATGGTGTTGGGCTGGGTAAACAATTCATTCGCTTGCACAGGTCTTGCCCCTCTTTCTGTATTCGCACCGCGTGTTCAGCACGCAGTGGCCGCACCCGGCGAGATGTCCCTTCACCGGGTGGTCGCTCAGCCCCAGCAGAGCGGTCACGCTCTTGCGGGGCGTCATAAGGTCGTTTTCGGTCACGCAAAGCCCGACTCGGCGGGCGGTATCCAGCGCCGCCGCCACCAGCGGCTGCACCCCGATGGGCCAGTCGCCATAGCCCGGCGAGAAGCGGCCCGTGAGATACCTGTCCTGCCCTGCGGCCCACTGCCGCAGCTCGGCCTCGGCGGCGTCTGCGGCCTGCTCGGCCAGCGTCGAACCGAGGGCATCCGAGGCCACACCGGCAGCAATATCCCCCACTCCGGCGCGGCGGATCTGGCTGTCTGCGCCCGGTCCGAGGGTCACGGCCAGAAGCAGGGCCTCCCGGCACCCCTCAAGGTGGCGGAAGATGTCCTCCCCCTTCAGGATGCCGACCTGCGCAAGGCTCTCCACATCGGCCTCAAGCCAGACGGCCCGGGGGGTGGCGGCGGCGAGAAGGGGTGCAGCGCACCGTTCCAGAAGAGCGAGGGTGGCGCTGTCGGCCTCGCCCCGCGCGCCGAAATATCGCGCGGCCTGCCGGATGTCGATGGACTCCGGCTTCGTTAGATACAAGGGTCTGCTCGGCCCGATGGGCATTTTTGCCGCCTCCTTCTTTTGACTGAAGTAGAATAAGTATACCGCACTGGTAGGCTAAAATCAACAGAAAAGCCCCTCTCTCAGCATTTTTGCCGGGAGAGGGGCTTGTAAACTTTATATCAGCGGACGTCCCTGACCGACACCGCCTGTTACTTCAGGAACTTGCGAACGGCACGGGCGACGATGCCGCCCAGAATGCCGGACACGAGGAACTCGGCCACGCCCTGCACGCCGACCAGCAGGACGACGAACATCAGGGGGTTGGCTGCGCCCTTGACCGACACGAGGTTCTGGACGTAATCGCAGCTATAGAAGGCCAGCACAATGTAGCCCATGAAGAACAGGGTGTTAAGGGCCGGGGCGCACATGGCGCTGACGAGGTAGCTCCAGGTACCGGGCTTATCGAGGCCCTTGATGGCGTTGAAGATGAGGCCGACACACACGCCCATCAGCACACGCATACCCACGCAGAGGATGAAGGTGTTGACGGGGCTGACCTGAAACAGTGCGCCGGTCATGGCAGAGGCGCCGGTGACAGCGTCATAGAAGCTCACCGCACCGAACACGCCGCCGAGGATGGCACCTGCTGCGGGGCCCATGGTGATGGCACCCACAGCGATCGGCAGGGTCAAAAAACTCATGTAAAGCGGGCCTACGGGCACACTGCCGAGGCCGATGGCCTTCATGACCAGCTCAATGGCGACCAGCAGTGCCAGCCGGGTGAGGGTGCGAAGATCGTTGTTTTTCATAATTCAGTTTTCCTCCTTGCTGCCGTTCCGCCTTAACTATCGGATACGGCGCAAACCTGCCCGTGAATTACACGGGGTCTTTTGTTGAATCGAATCTAAAATATACCGGTCGTTGTGTCAGGGAACTCCCGGGGATAGCATCAAAATTCGCTGGGGAAGCGGATGCCCGCGTCGCGGCGGGCCGTCTCCAGCACACGGCTGACGGCCACCGAGGTGTCCAGCATCCGGCTGCACAGCTCCTGATCCCCGCTCTCGATGGCGCGGGCGATGGCGTGGAACTCTGCCGCCTGCCGGGGGCGGCCTGCGCTGAGGTTGAAGTGCTCTTCCCTGCCCTTATAGGGGTGGAAGGTGACGCCGCCGCAGAAGTTGGCGGTGGATTTCTGGAGCAGATAGCCCTTGGTGCCCTGAATGATGTACCGGGCCGGAGAGCTGCTGTCCTTGGCGTTGATGCTCACGGCCTTGAAACTGCGATACTCCATCGTCAGCACGCCGCTGGTGTCGATGCCGCGGGCGATGTTGGCCGCGTAGTGGACTTTGTTGGGTGCGCCGAAAAGGCCCACCACGTAGCTGACGTTGTAAACGCCGAGGTCCATCAGCGCGCCGCCGGCGCAGGCCGGGTCGAAGGACGGCCAGACCCTGCCGATGCAGAAATCGTCATACCGGCTGGAATACTGGCTGAAATTGCACTGCACCATGGTGACAGCGCCCACCTTGGGCAGCATCTCACGGAGCTTGGCGTAGTTGTCCTGATACTGGGTGGTGACGGCCTCGAAGAGGAAGAGCTTTTTGCTCCGGGCCAGCTCGGCCAGCTCTTCGGCCTGCGCCGTCGTGGGGGCCATCGGCTTTTCCACGATCACATGGCGTCCGGCCTCGAGGGCAGCACGGGTGTATTTTACGTGCAGGACATTCGGCACTGCGATATACACTACGTCTACCCAGCTCAGCAGTTCATCGTAGCGGGTGGTGTGGCGGGCCACGCCGTACTGGCCGCAGAGGGCCTGCGCCTCCTCAGCGCTCCGCTCAGTGCTGCAGAGGGCCTCGACCTTGAAGGGGCTTTCCGGCCCTGTGAGCCAAGGCAGGAACTCCCGGACGATCATGCCTGCGCCGAGAATGCCTAATTTCATCATAAGGTTTCTCCTTTTCAGTCTTAGCCCGCCTTGGCCTCATCGTCCCGGCGGGGACGGCGGCCGCTGCGGCCATGGCGGCGGGGGCTGCTGCCGCTGTGGGGACGGCGTCCCGCCGGGCGGGGGCCGGGACGACGGTGCTCTCCCTCGTTCCGCGGCTCATGGCGGTGCTCATGCTGGGGGGCATTGAGCTGATACAGGAGGGCCAGCCCCTTCAGCAGCAGCTCAGGGTCGTAAGTGAGCGGGTGGCGGCAGAGGGGGATGACGTACTTTGCCAGACCGCCTGTGACCACCAGCGTGACCGGACGGCCCAGCTCCTCCTCGATGCGCTGGGTGATGCCGTCCAGCAGGACAGCCGCACCCAGCACCGAGCCGGAGAGCATACACTTCTCGGTATCGACGCCGATGGCGCTTTTGGGGGACGAAAGATGCACCTGTGGCAGCTGGGCGCACCTCTCCCCCAGCGCCCGCAGACCGGTGGAAAGGCCGGGGCAGATGACGCCGCCCCGGAAGACCTTATCCTCATCCACCACGTTGAAGGTGGTGGCGGTGCCGAGGTCTACCGTGACCACCGGCAGCGGGAAGTTCGCCGCCGCGTAGGCCGCATCCACGAGGCGGTCTTTGCCGACGGCATGGGGGTCGGGCACCCCCATCGTCAGTCCGGTGCGGATGTCGGGCGAAACGATGACCGGCTTTTTGCCGGTGTAGTAGCGGGCGCACTCGGCCAGCGCCCCCGTGATCTGGGGGACGACGCTGGTGAGGACAGCGCCCTCGAAGCGGATGGGCTTTTCCGGGTGTCTCCGATGAGAGAACACCTTTTCCATCTCGGCGCGGTACTCCGCCGCCGTGCGGGTGCGCACCGTGTCCATGTGGGCCACAAAGCATACACGTCCGTCCCGGATGCCCCCAAGGGCGACGGTGGTGTTGCCTATATCAATGGCTAAAATCATAATTCAGTTCCTCGTAGGGTCGAACCTCTCCCTGAAAGGCTCCCCCTTTGGGGGAGCTGGCGCATCGCGCCTGAGAGGGCAGGGCCGCTGCCAAAAGGCCGGAAGCTGCGCGCATATCGCTCTGACAAGAACAGTGCTTGTCGCTGCGCCTTTTCCCCCTTTCAGGCCGGGCTTGCCCTCTCCGTCACCTGCGGTGACACCTCTCCCAAAGGGAGAGGCCTGCATACGTCTGCGCCGACGGAGAGATTTTCTATTGATAAGTCAAGCTGTATTTTACCGCATTTTGGGCCAAGATACAACCCCAACCAAAGATTTTGTTGTGCTCTGAGCGTTTTTGCATTATACTGTAGCTATATCATCCCTGTTTATAGGAGGCATCTGGATGGATCTGAAGGGAAAATGCGTCCTTTTGGGCGTCAGCGGCGGCATC
>UMHX01059171.1_pt1 | contig 16298 bp, 18 predicted proteins | sample 1965651 | NCBI WGS metagenome assembly UMHX01 (sample SAMEA4836109, study PRJEB28245) | human gut metagenome | biome: gut microbiome; material: fecal sample | place: Denmark | collected 2008 | reverse complement strand
AATGGAGGAAAATTATCAGAAGAAGTAATATGGGCCAGATAACTGCCAAAACAAAGAAAGCAACAATAAAATCAATCGTACGTTTTAAAAAGCAAGAATATAGCATAACATTCGTTAATCAATTCATTAATATTTTTCCATTTTGAACATTTACATTCTCTTTCAATATCTTTGCAGGATTTCCTGCTGCAATACAATTCGAATGAATATTTTTTGTAACCACGCTACCCCCTCCTATAACCACTTGATTACCAACATATAAGCCTGGCATAATTATTGATCGAACTCCTATCACACAATTTTTACCAATATATGTATCAGCTTTCAAACTTCTACAATGATCATGTGCCAATATCATAGCACCAGAAAGCACCCAAGTATTATCCCCAATATGGATACCTTTAGGGTTAATGACTTATCTAAATGAGCTTTCCATGAAATTCTGCAATTTTTACCTATATCCATTCCGTATCTCCAACGGAGATAACGAGGATATAAATCAACGAGAATCCCCCACAGAATTCTTCTTATTTGCATAGCACAATTCAAAGTTTCAAATCAATACCATACCTATTCAAAATCTCAATTCCTTTCCCATAAGAAGTTAACTCCATAATTTCTTCAGGCTCGAACATTACATCAAAAGAGTCTTCCAAGATAGAAATTATATTCAGTTGATGAACCGAGTCCCATCCTTCTACATTTTCTTTTGAAAAACTGTCATTCAAGACCTCTTCTGTCACACCAAACACTTCTACAAAAGCAGCGTTATATTTCTCAATATTAGTCATTTCTATTACAACTTTTATATATTAAACTTACTATACAATATCTTGCCTGCTTCATTTCTGGGTATTTCATCAATTATTCGTACATCGAAAACAGAAGCTACCAATTTTGTTTTCTCTACCAACAATTCTTTCACTTGTTGAGCATATTGCCCGTTTGTGAGATAAATAACCATTCTTTCATCCGTTCCTACACAAGCACACTCTATAGGAAATTTTCCTTTGATTATCTGTTCACATTCATCCAGTCCAATACGCATCCCAAATAATTTCAAGAAACGTCCTATACGACCTACAATGTAATAACATCCATCCTCATCACGATAAGCCAAATCACCGGTACGCATAAATCCATTGCGTTCATCTCCCAAAAGTAAATCTTCTCGTTTACGGGCATATCCAAGTGTCACATTTTTACCGCGATAACACATCTCACCTTCGGTATTTGCCTCTTCAATAAGATTCCCTTCACTGTCCATTAGCGACAATTCGGCATTAGGAACTGCTAATCCTATACTACCAACTTTCTCAACGGCCCACTCCGCAGGTAAATAAGCCATACGGGCTGTGCCTTCCGACTGTCCATAAGTAGCAATCCACTGCTTGCCATTGTCCCTACAATATTCTGCAAACTTTAAATTTAACTGACGAGGCATTTTACCGCCTCCCTGTGTCAACAATCTCAAATCAGGCAAGTCCATACGAAAGAAACGCATCATATTCAGAATCTCAAAACTATAAGGAACCCCTGTAAAACTAGTAGCCCTTTGTTCCCTTATAAAATTCCAAAAAGCTCGGTCAGTCATGTTCTGATTAGTTATAAGTATCGTAGCACCTACATAGAGATGGCTGAACACAACAGAAAGCCCCATAGTATAATAAAGAGGCAATACCAATAACGGCCGGTCTTCCTTTGTTAATTGGAAGAATGTGGATATATTAAGTGCCGCGGCCTCAATATTTTCATATTTATGCCTCACTAATTTAGGGCTTCCCGTAGAGCCGGAAGTAGGTAATAAGTGGGATAAATCCTCATACATCGGACAAGCTTCTAAGCCTATCCTCAACAACACATACCCATAACGTTCCGTTACCACTTCATAGGAGGTTAAAGAAATAGCCATTACAACAGGTACACATAAATAAGAAGGTCGGTATATTTCAAACAGATTCTTATATAATCCCTCTTCAATATGCGCATTCAAAATCAAAGGAACATTTCCTGAATTAAGACATCCTATACTCCAGGCCACACCACCCACATTGTTCTCTGTCAACAAGAAAAGTAAGGAACGAGAAGGTATAAGAGTGCCTATCTCATTAGAAAAATCCACCAACTCTCCGTAAGTCAGGATGTTTTCCATTGCATCAATAGCAGCAATTGCTTCCTGCGGATGTTTATTCAATTGTAATATCATAACCAAGAATTATTTCATTAAATTGAAGCGCAACCATCTACCCCCAATATCTGACCAGAGATATATGAAGAACGATCCGAAGCCAAGAAAGAGCACGCATTAGCTATATCATCAGGAGATCCCAAACGCCCCAAAGCAATCTTAGCGATGCGCATATCTATTTTTTCTTTACTATCTTCATAAAGCTCGGCAAAACGCTCTGTTTTCACGATACCGGGTGCTACAGCATTGACACGTACACCTATCGGAGCCAATTCTTTAGCAGCCGACTTTGTAAAAGAAATGATAGCCCCTTTTGTAGCCGAATAAGCCGATTGTCCCGGAGAGCCCAATACAGCCGTAACAGATGCAATATTTACAATGGAACCTCCGCCATTGCGAGCCATCAGACGAGACACTAATTGCACCAACTCAATCACGGCAATCACATTGACACGAAACATCAATTCAGTCTCTTCCCTAACAATCATACCTATTTTCTTATTGAACACTACACCCGCATTATTAACCAATACATCTATGTGCCCCTGCTCCTTTTTAACTCGCATCATAGATTCTTTAGCAGCTTGTGCATGGGTCACGTCAAAATACAATGCATGAAATCTTTCAAACTCAAGCTCTAAAGCGCTCATGGAACCTTCCAAACGATCACAGCCATATACTATTGCACCATCTTCAATCATTTTCAAGGCAATAGACTTACCTATGCCTTGAGCTGCACCCGTTACGATACAGACTTTATCTTTCAGTAATTCACTCATCATTTTAGCCTTCTTGCAGGTGAAGAAAATAAGGTTGATCCCGACTCAACATCCATCGTTACAAACGAACATGCTCCGATGGTACAATTGTCACCAATATGTACATTATGGTTTATCATTGCTCCTGTATGAATCATATTATGATCCCCGATTGTAGTGGCTCCTACCATCATCACTTGCGAGTCAATCCTATTCCAACTACCAATTGTCACATCATGACCAATAATAGTTAACGATTGGATAAAATTGTAATCACCAATTTTAGCATCAGCTGCTATAGTTGTAAATGCACCTACTAAATTACCTTTTCCCATCACCACATTACTTCCTATACGAGCTGTTTTATGTATTAAAGGAATAAATTCTCCCCCACGTGCTATAATCTCAGATATACATTTTACTCTAGAAGCGCCACCAATAGAACATATAAACACATCATCTGCGCAAGGTAAATAACCTGATATAGTTTCTACAATAGGAGGATAACCTTCAAAGCCATTCAATGCTTTTACGTTATCATCAATAAATCCTTTAACGACAAATTCGGTTTCATGTCCCCAAGACTCTCGTGCCATATCGAACATAGTACGTCCCATACCACCAGCACCAATAATTACCAACTGTTTCATATTTCAACGATTTATAACCTCATTCAAAACATTTTCTATCTGTTTTCCTATGGCTACAGAAGAATACTTAGATAAACATTCATTTGAAATTTCCATATTGTTATATTCATCAATATGCTCATACATATATTTTATAGCTTTTTCCAATTGGTCTATATCACCAACTTCCACAAGAAGACCATTATTTTCATTTATGCACTGGGCTGCTCCACCACATAATGTAGCTATCACTGGCAATCCAGAAGCAAGTCCTTCAAGTATGGCAACTGAAAAATTTTCTCCTCTAGATGGATGAATGAATAAATTACATGAGTCCATTATTTCAATGATTTCATGTTTATTTTTCTGCCCCACCAACCGAATTGACCTTTCAAGCCCTAATCCATCTATCTGCGCCTGCAATTTTGTTCTTTGACCACCTTCTCCTACAATAGTGATTTTGCAACCAAACTTCGACAGCCCTGTCTTTGCAAATGCTGATATCAAAATATCATATCCCTTTCCATAAAACAAACTTCCCAATGCTATAATATTTAGTTTTCCAGAAACAATCTTTTTTCTATCAACTATTTGCCTATTAGTAAACTCCTCTCCAATCATATTGTGTATAACAATAGAATTTACACCAAAATGATTATAAATATTACATTTCAAAGAATCAGATACAGCTATAAGTTTATCAGCAATCCTATATCCTATATTTCCCATTATAGATACATACGAAGGCAAGAGCTTTCTATTCAGCATACTCCAATGCTCTATTCCCACCACAGGTATATTATAGTGCTGCTTAATTATTGCAGCAGAATATATATTGGTCAGATAATGGGCATATATAACATCTGGAATCTCCCTTTTTTTTATTTCCTCATATAACCTATTGGTCTGCCAACTTAATACTTTTAAGAAAAACTTACTACCCAATAATCTTAGAATAACAAAAGGACAGTAAAACATATTATAGACATTAATACCATCATCACTTATTTGAGTAATGCCTAACCTTCGTTTATATAGCCTAAATCTACCATCTATGGACATTACAGTTACTGTATGCCCTAATTTTTGTAAAGCCTTAGCTTGATCACGCTCAAAACATCCCCACTGAACATCTCTATTAGAAGGATATCCTCTAGAAATCAATAAAATATTCATAAAAGTCTAAAACATTTTTTCGTAATCACCTAAGATACGGGACTTATTAAATAACTCTTCAGCTTTCGTGTTATTCCGTTTTCCCATATCAGACAATTCGACCACAGAACACTTCACCAGCAGAGTCAAAGCATGCGAAATAGAAGAAGGAGAGTTTGCCTCACACAAAAATCCATTCACATTATCCTCCACCAACAAAGGAACGTCAGACACACGTGTGGCAACAATCGGTTTCCCCATATACATCCCTTCACAAATAGCATTAGGAAGCCCCTCAAAAAAGCTAAACAAACCAACCGCATCAGCTTCCCTCATATAGTCATAAATATTCAATGTCTCCTTATGAAAAGAAAAGATATCCTGCAAACCATAAGATTGAATTTTTTGAAGCCCATCTTCCAAAGAAGTGTCAAACCTACTATTCCCAAACCATGAAATTCTAAGATTATCACGATATTGAGAATCCATTAAGTGGACACCTTCAATCAATCCATTTAAATTCTTAAGATATCGATGGCTGGAAGCAACCAGCAAATTCAATTTTCCGTTCTTTCTATATGTAAAATTTTCATTAGGTAATAATCTTTCCTTATCAAGCATATTATATATGACATTGAACTTCCTTGATAATATTCCAGGTGCCACTTCTTTTACAATATTGATATTCGCATAAGAATTAGCAACTATATAATCTGCAAATCTATGAAACTTTAAAAAAAGCCTCAACTTAAAAGATGAGCGTTTGGCAGGATCCGCACTTCTCTCTCCGACAATAAGTTTCCATTTCCTACTAGGGAAGCCTGATAATTCTGCCATAAAAGAGGGAGCTTCCAGAAAAGCGATTACTACGTCAAACTTATGAGAACGAATATACCTACGTACTTTATAAATACGTTTTAAATAATTATCCTCGTAAATTCCATCTATCTCAATACCATGATTGACTATATATTGATAATAAAATTCACTCCATTTTTTTTGATATATCAAAAAACGGACATTATATCCCATACCTTTAAAGCCAACAGCCAATTCCACAATCTGCCTTTGTGCACCGCCGGAGCCCAAACCACTAATAAAGAAAAGAAGATGCTTCATTCTATTCAAATTTTACCAAAATCCATTTCAATATATTTATTTACACTGATTTCTTTTCACTTTTATAGCAAAACAAGTAGACAATGTTCCCAACATCATACTCGTAAATAAGAAAGTCAAAGAAGCACCGATATATCCCCAATAATAAATTAATGGAAAGGAGATTAAAAATCCTGTTAAGGATGCTACAACAACTATATTTCTCAATAATTTGTCACAGTTATGAATCAACAAATAGTTTGTCCCATAAACATTATTTAATGTTATAAATAATAAAGATATTGAAGTAATTCTTAACACCTTAATAGAATCGGAAAAATCCTCTGTATAAAATAGATGGATGATAAATGGAGCTAAAACAAATAATGCAACCACAACTATTAAAGTAATGCATATACTAATTTTAGCATAGATACGATGCTTATTCTCTTTTCGGGAAAGATAAGGAAAAAAAGTACGAGATATAATCGCTAACATTGTATTAGAAACTGATACGAAATTTTTTCCTGATGAATAAATGCCAACCATAGTTTCACTAGAAAAAAAACCTAATAATATGGTGGCCATACTATTATACATATTAGGCATTAAATTATTTATAAATACATTTGTACTATCTTTTATTGTTTTCCTTATATCTGTCCAAACTGGCCTAGTCAACTGTATCTCCCACCTAAATAGGATAATATATAAAGCTATAAAGCCAGAGGATATAAATCCTAATGACACAAACAAAGGCTGTAATATATAGTCATCTTTGTCTTTTACAAAAAGAAAAATACAAATAGTAAAAAAAAATTTAGCTAAAAGATTTAAAAAAGTTATATATTTCATTTTTTCAATGCCTTGAAAAAACCATTCAGAAAACATGATATTCCCAGGAATCATCAAAAATGTCACCAAAATAATATCTGCATTTTCTTTGAATTCAGATATTATACAAAAAAGTAATACTAACAAAAATAAAGAGAAGATCATAAGAACACAACGAGCCCAAAAAACTGAAGAAAATATTTTTGAAACGATCTGTTTATCATCTCTATTTCTAGCAATATTTCGGGTAGCTGTATAATTAAATCCCCAATCAGAAATAGTCTGCAACCATATAATTACAGCAGAAGCAAAAGCAATACGACCAAACCCATTAGTTCCTATAATTTTAGCTAAATAAGGCAATGTCAACAAAGGAAAGATAAAGCCTGCAACCTGCATTAAGGTTAAATACAGGAAATTTGAGACCAATATCTTACCATCTTTACTCCCTATTAGCCTACTATATTTTATCATGCTTACAACCAAAAAATATATTTATTTACTAAATAAAGTGGGCTTGCATAAAAGAAACAAGTTTCCAACAATGACAAATAATGTTGAATGCACGGAAATTGATAAATATTAAAAGGAAGAAGAGCATGTACAATGAACATACATCCCAATCCATATATATATATATTATTTTTCCTAATTAAAAGACACCGCAACCAAACATAAGCAATAAATGGAAAAGCTAGCATTACAAATCTGCTACCTAACGAAGGAATTACTATAGTAAAATTAACAAAGGACATCAACACCAATAAAAAAATATAAATTACAGTACAATCTGTCCCCTTTATATGTTTTTTATAATTAATTATCAACACTAGGATAAGTAAATTAATGTACCCGATTGAACACCTTTCCAAAAAACGTACAACCCAAATATGACCGCTTCCTCCTTCATTTATCCGATACACATAATTTTCATCCAGATATCCTTCAAAATGGTTTGTCAAAAGAGGTATGAATTCAGCACTTTCCCTAAATAACTCTAAAGATAATTCTCCTACAAAAATGCTAATGATAAAGCATATTTCCCAAATCCTTTTCCATTTTACAGTTAAATAAAATAATAAAAACAGTGCATAAATGAGCCAAAATGAACCGTGAAAAAAAGGAGTTAACAATAATAAAAATAAATATTTTGTTTTATGTAAAACAAAAACATTCAACAAAGCATATACGGTAATCCACATTGCCGTATAATACCGAAACATATTTAGATTCAAGATCTGATTAGAAAGAAAAAGATATAAGAGGATATAGCAACATAAAGACCTATCAAAATGTTCGTCTAACACAAAAAATCTCAACGATTTCAACAAAAAAAATGAAAAGACCAATGCAGTCACCATAAACATTATATGATAGTTTCCCGAAAATCGAGAAACCAAAAAATATAAAGTGTCCGCATAAAAATCCGATTCTCCTTCTAACGCTACCCAATCTTTTAAATTAGAGAAAAATATATTTGTATCATACTTAGTATAAGCCTCAAAATTCTGCCTATAAGTAATGGCATCATAGTTACATTTATCTGTCCTGATTTCAGGAATTGTTAAAGAAAAACCTATGCAAATAAAAAATAAGAAGAGAATGATAAAAGAAGATTTTGTTTTCAAGTCGACCAATGCACTCAAGAAACCTAATAAAGGATTAATTCCCAACAATACAAATTTTACAGATGTATTGTTTTTATTTTCTTTATACCATTTTTCCATTGTCAAACAGACTACATACAATTATGTAAGCTACAAACCAAATCTTACAATATATTAAAATCCAAATTAATACTCAATTTAGGGGTTAAAACTCAAATTAGAGCATATCCTTTTTATAAGGCACCAGAATAAGTATCTCACAAAAAAATGTTATCAAATTCGATTGTTTTTTAACTATCGGCATACAGCCAAGTTCATAAGCACTCAATTTAAGGCATCCCCCCCTTCGAAAGGGCACTTTTCAGTGCCTCAAACCGAGTTTTGTTAATCAATTAGTCTTGAATTTAACATTGGCTGGTAGTCAAAGTGATTTTGTCAGGAACCATGTTAACATAATCCCTGCACCCGTTAAAGATATTTTTGAAAAAAGTTCCGATGAAGTTCCAGATAGAACTGCCATGAAGCTTTACCGTTCCTATCACACTGTGATAAGTTGCAGCCATCTCTGCTCCGGCATCACTACCATAATGAAGTGAATTGTTGCGTTGAGTAGTCAGCTTTCGAATGGTTCGCTCAGCTAGATTGTTGTCTATCGGTAATTCACCATCATCCAAGTAAATAAAAATCTCTTTCCAGAACCGGTTCAGATAATTGAGAGCTTCCTTATAATACTGACTTCTAAATTCTGAATCCTTTGACAGTTCACTGTCCAACAAACAGCGCAACTCTATCAGGAGTTCCTTCGTTTCCAAGCTTTGCCTTTCCCGCAACCTTTCTTTGGAAGTGAGTCCGGCATCATCGTATTTACGCCCCCTCATAAAGAACTCCTTTAAAATTTCGGAAAAGCGTTCTGCTGTCGGTTCACTACCCTGATTGGAAGCCTTGACAAACTTGTTTTTGGCATGAGACATACAAACTTGGTGTACAGTATCTTTAAACCGGGCTGATTTCAGCTCATTGCCGATAAATACATAAGCATTGTATCCGTCGGACATAATACTCTTCAATTCTGCATCACCCAAAAAGTCTGTAAGTACATCACGACCGCGCGAGCCATTCTCATAGAAGAAAATAGCTGTTTTCTGAGCCTTGTTGACCAGCACCCAAATGTAGCACTTCTTATAGTGATCATATTTACGCACTTTACACCAGGTCTCACGGTGAAGTCGTTCACGAATGATTGACAACACACGGCTGTGTTTACAACGCATATCGGTAAAGTCACGGACATAATAAAAATGATTCAGACCGGTAACACTCAACATAAACCCTCCAAATTCTCTACCATACGAACTAAATCTTGATAGCTTAAATTCTTTCGGGACAAATGTAAGCCATTGCTTATACGAATGGCAACCAAAATACGAACTGGGATATCATTTCTGCTTTGTGATACTGATTGAGATTGAACACTAGTCTTGGATTTTTCCTCATGACCTATTTCAGGAGCACCATTAATCTGGACTTCAATTACTTTTTTCCGGGTATCCTTGAACCATTTCTGAAAGATGTTATAAGGAACTTTGTTCCTAACACAAAATGATTGGAGAGATTCTCCATGAGGCAAGGCCTCGGTCTGGTATTGAAAGTAAAATATACATAAATCCTAAAATTTTTGTTCGCAGCGAAGATAGAGTTTGCAATCAATAGCCATTTTTTGACTGCTTACCATAATTGTTGTGATTTGAGTGCTTACAACACTTATTTTTTCTTTTTCAAAAAAGATATCACTTCATCAGTATATTGCCCAAAAGCACTTCCATTGGTATATTGAAACAACCAAGCAGAAAAGCCTCCTACATTAACTTCTATAAGTTTAGGATTTCCCTGTTCATCAAGCATTATATCCAGTGCTAATAATCTATGATGCAATACCTTATCAGCAACCTCTTTTGCAAATTCTTTCACTCTATTATAATTAGGAATACAAAAATCAGAATTCGAATAATCTACTCCATTAAAACTCTTTTTCTTATTTCCCAAATAATCACACATATATTTCCCTAATACACCATTAGCTGATATTCCACAAAACATACCACCAGCATGAGCATTATCAACATCCTTCCCTTCAGCTCCAACACGAAGTATAGCATTAGGAATTACAACCTCATTTGTTGCCAAAGATCTGTATGTCATTACTCTAATAGTATTCACAGAAGTATTATTAAACTGTGCCATATATGGATGTTGGCTTAAACATTCTTGAACAATAAAGTTTTCACCGAATTGGAGTTTTAATGATTCCAAATGAATATTTCCATTACCTTTTTGTAACTTTACAACCCCTCTACCAGACTCCCCATCAATAGATGGTTTTACTATTATGCACTTAGAAGCAATAGATAAGGATAATATTTTTTCCTTATATATTTTATAATCAGCTGTATAATAAGAACCATCAATATTTCGAATTATCGTTTTAGGCAAAATATCTGTTCCAAATATCTTATCAAACATATTTTTATCATTATAATATGCCCAAAACTGCTTAGGATTAAGGAATGGTTCAATAACCGTAGCACAATACTCTAAAGGCAAAATATTGATATCTTCTCCTACATAGCGAGAAAATATTCGATAAGAATCAATCTTTATATGAGAATCTAAAGACTTCCATTTTTGTAACCATTTCTCTTCAAAAACAGCTTTCTTTTTCAACAGAGGATTATTATGATAAATAACCTTATACAACTTATAATAAGATTTCCGCAAAAGATAATTTCTAACAGACTGTTGAATTTGATAAATAAGTTTCATTATGCCAACAACATATAAAAATAAAATCTACCGTTCTTTTTAGAGTCTTCCATCCACAAAATGCTTATCCCAAATCCCCTTTACATCATAAAGAACAGAATTATCCTTTCTTAAAGTATTTACTTGGATATCCTGAAATGCATCATGACACACAGCTAATATAACTGAATCAAATTTAGAATCAGGAAGTTCATTTACAACGGATATTCCATACTCTTTATCGACTATTTGAGGATTTGCCCAAGGATCAAATACGGTTATATTCAAATTGTATTCTTGTAAAGCATTAAATATGTCAATGACTTTTGTATTACGTACATCCGGACAATTCTCTTTGAAAGTGAATCCCATTATTAAAATATTCGACCCCAACACTTGTATTCCTTTTTTCAACATCAGCTTCACCACTTGGTTTGCAACATATTCCCCCATACTGTCATTCATTCTTCTACCTGCTAAAATGATTTCTGGATTGTATCCATAACTTTGCGCACATTGAGCCAAATAATAAGGGTCAACACCAATGCAATGCCCGCCAACTAATCCCGGTTTAAAAGGTAGAAAGTTCCATTTTGTTGCAGCGGCAGCCAAAACATCCTGTGTGTCAATATCCATTCTGGTAAATATTTTAGATAATTCATTCACAAATGCTATATTAATGTCACGCTGTGAGTTTTCTATTACTTTAGCAGCCTCTGCAACTTTTATCGTGGGTGCTAAATGAGTTCCGGCAGAAATTACTGAAGCATAAACTTCATCTATTTTTTTACCAATTTCTATTGTAGAACCAGAAGTTACTTTCTTTATTTTTTCTACTGTATGAAGCTTGTCACCCGGATTAATACGCTCAGGAGAATAACCTGCAAAAAAATCCATATTCAATTTTAATCCAGAAACCCGTTCTACTACCGGAATACACTCTTCTTCCGTCACACCTGGATAAACCGTTGATTCATACACTACAACATCTCCTTTTGAGATTACCTTACCTACTGTAGTACTTGCACCATACAAAGGAGTTAGGTCCGGATTGTGATGTTCATCTACAGGAGTAGGTACAGCTACTACATAGAAATTACAATCACGGATATCTTCTATATCAGCCGTACATTTAAAACCATTTTTTATAGCAGATTGTAACAATTCATCCGATACTTCAAGTGTTGAATCGTGTCCAGCCATCAAAGCATCAACCCTCGCTTTATTCATATCAAATCCAACTGTTTGATATTTTGTAGAGAATAAACGAGCCAAAGGAAGTCCTACGTAACCGAGACCGATTACGGCAATTTTTACAGAATTCATATTAATATTTAATTAGAACTATTTTGTATAAAGGATTCTATTATCATCTTAGGTAAATTAATGGGTGCTGATGTAAATTGGAGTCTTTCATTCCAATATCCTTCACATTCTGTATAATCAGGATCTGTACCATAACTCACTTCTACGAGCAAAGGATTATCTTTATCATGTACAAAATCAAATACACCTATTTGCAAACCTAGTTTTTTGGAAACATTATATGCCAATTGTACACATCGCATATCTACCTTCGAAGCATCAGGAAGAAGAATATGCGAACCAGATGCTCTAAAATCTCCATTTCTAACACCTCTCCTTTCACCTATTATTTTATCCCCAATAACGACAATACGAGTATCCGTATCATTATTCGGAATAAAATCTTGAAAATAAACATATCCTTTTTCCAGAGGAAGTAACTTTATAGCAGAAGAAACTATAAACAAACGAAAAAAAGACTTTAAAAGCACAAAAAAGGGACATTTTCCACTCCTATAATCCCTCCAACGATCTTTTAATGAAGCCAATGGATCATAGGCTGAAAAGCCTCTACTAAAAGCTCTACTTATTAAGGATACAGCCTCCTTCCTTGTGTCTACTAGCTTTACATTTGTAGATCCAGCTCCACCTCTCAATTTAAAAACTTTAGGAAAAGAAGCCTTATTGGCCCAAAGCAGAGCTTCCTGCTTTGTATAAAAAGCATAAGAAGTGACTAAGGGAGCTTTTATTGACTCAAACAAATACTTCTGACCTAACTTATCATCAAAATGCCAAACAGTTTTAAAATTAGGAAAAACAGGCTTACCAGAAGCCTCAATAGAATAGAGAAGTTGTTTTGCAAAAACCTTATCTTTGTAATCCAGATGACTGAAATGCCACATGAAAGCATCACAATCCTCTATCTGTTTCATTATATCAGATTGATATGCATCCACTTTCTTATAAGATATGCCATTCTCTTCACAATAGGTTAACCAATAATCTGAGAAAGAACCTTTCCGACAGCATATAGCTATTTTCATTACATATTTTATTTTAGTTCCTATAGTTTGTTATACTTTCCTATTCACATACCCATCCGATCCATTCATAGACACAATTTTTGCTGGAATTCCTGCAACACACACATTATCTGGTACATCATCCAAAACAACAGCATTAGCTCCTATAGCAACATTGTTACCAACAACAATATTCCCCAATATTTTCGCGCCTGGACCAATATAAACCTCATTACCAATAACCGGAGTTCCCATACGCTTTCCCCTATTCAATTGCCCTATTGTGACGCCTTGCGAAATATTGACATTTCTACCAATTTTAACTTTCTCATTTACAACTATTGTACCCCAATGACCTATAAAAAATCCTTCACCTATTGTACAACGAGCAGGAATTAAAATGCCATACTTCCGCTGCATCATAATAAGTTTTACTTTTAGAAAAAAAACAATAGGTTTCAAATACCATACTTCCTTAAATGATTGGATTAATCTAAACACACATAAATATTTGAAACCGGGAAAAGTAAAATAACTTCGTATCAAATTTCCACCCCCAACTCTATATAAATCCTTGTATATCAAATCAACACATTTCATTTTATTAAATATTTTTCCAATACCATTTAATAGCTTCTTTTAGTCCGTCACGCATGCTATACTGAGGATTGTAGTGAAGCAATCTTTTAGCCTTGTCTATGCAAGCCAAGGAGTGAGGGATATCCCCCACACGGTTAGGTCCATGAACGACTTCCACCTTAGCTATTTCTGTATCAAACTCGCTAAGAAACTCTTTGAGATAGCCAACCAATTGATTCAAAGTTGTACGCTCACCAAACGCTGTATTATAAACTTGGTTTACAGCTTCCGGATTAGTGGAAGTCATAGCAAGCATATTCATTTGCACCACATTATCAATATAAGTAAAATCACGACTATATTCCCCATCCCCATTTATCACGGGGCTTTCGTGAGCCATCAGCTTCTTCACGAATAACGGAATAACAGCTGCATAAACCCCAAATGGATCTTGGCGACGCCCAAACACATTGAAATAGCGCAAACCGATACAATCCATATGGTATGTGCGAGCAAAGACATCCGCATATAGCTCATTGACGTATTTTGTAATGGCATAAGGCGACAATGGCTTACCTATAACCTCCTCCACTTTTGGAAGAGATTTACTATCCCCATAAGTAGAAGAACTAGCTGCATATATCAAACGTTTCACACCTGCATCACGGGCAGCTATTAGCATATTCAAGAAACCGCCAATATTGACATCGTTGGTAGTTACTGGGTCTTTGACTGACCGAGGTACGGAACCTAATGCCGCTTCATGAAGCACGTAATCAACGCCTTCAACCGCCTTCTGACAATCAGAAATATTGCGAATGTCTCCCACTATCAACTTGAAGGTAGTGGAATATTGATTCAACAATGGAAGAAGATTCTCAATCTTTCCCGTAATAAAATTGTCCAAGCAGACAACCTCATAATCATGAGCAAGCAGATGCTCACAAAGATTAGAGCCTATAAATCCAGCTCCACCCGTAACTAATACTTTCATTGTAAACTACAAATATTAATCAATAAATATCTATTTTGAGCCCCTCACTAACAAGTTCCAACTATCCTTATATACTTATTTCTCATTTCTTTTTCAAAATGAGAAATAAGTTCTTTCCAAACAATATCCAACCTATACAAACAACTCCTGTTATGAAAATAATGCCAGCCAATATCATTACTTTACTAGGTTTTGATGCACGAATAGGAATAGTCGCAGGCTCAACTACTGTATAAACAGGAGTAATTTCCTGTACTTTTGCCTCAGCCATTTGCAACTGCTGTGCAACGGATGTATAGACTTGATAGGCAAGATTCATCTCATTTTCCAAACGGACTTGTTCGGCACGATAACTCTGAAGAATAATGTTTTTATTAGCATCAGAGAACTTTGCATAATTCTCCTGTGCTATTTCATATTCTTTCTTCTTACGTTCAAAAAGTCCCTTCTGAAACTCAAAATATTGACAAGCTTTATTTGTGCGGTAATCTGTAACGTAATCCTGTAAACGACACATCACACTATCTGTCAAACAAGCAGCAATACAAGCATCCTGCATCGTAACAGACAAAGTAGTAAGTCCAGTCTTCTTATCGACTGAGATACCAATGCGCCCACTCAATATTTTCATTATATTAGATTGCTCCTTAGTCAAATGAAAAGGATCAAGTTCACTTTTACTAGTATTTTCCTTTTCACTCTTAAATAAAGAGGCCATCCATCCAAGAGTCTTGAAAGGAGCAGATGTTACCACACTCCACCAAGGAGAACGTAGATGTTCATCTAAATAGCAATAAAGTGTAGTATCTATTTTCCCCTCCAGGTCTTTCACCGGAATATTGAAAAGATCGGTAATAAAGGGAGTGGAACTCACAATATCCGGATATAAATCAGGGTAAATAGCATCAGCACTAGAAGAAGCATTCATATTAATACCTGCCATGGCAGCAAGAGAAGACAATCCTCCCCCACTCTTTCCATCCGACAACTCCGGAGCAATCGTAGCTGTAGCTGTATATTCTTTCGGAATACTGAAAGCAATCACCAACCCCACAATCACTGCATAGCCACAACACTTCAATATCCACTTGCGCTCTGCCCAGACCTTCAAGGCAAGCTCTAGCAAATCAATCTCCTCTTCCTGTGGATGTTTATTCTGCTGTCCGTCATTCATATCAGCATCCTTTCTTTTTATATCTTCCACTTGTTTCTTATTTAAAAGCATTAGTCAACGTAGCCACCATCGCCGCAATCGTTGCAGTCATGGAGCTCATACCCATAATCTCAGAAAGCTGGAGACGCTTCCTCTCAGACTTCGTGGGAACCACAA
>UMHX01012013.1_pt1 | contig 16853 bp, 9 predicted proteins | sample 1965651 | NCBI WGS metagenome assembly UMHX01 (sample SAMEA4836109, study PRJEB28245) | human gut metagenome | biome: gut microbiome; material: fecal sample | place: Denmark | collected 2008 | reverse complement strand
TTGGACCGAGCGGAATCATAAGCAACATCTCCTTTCCTTAATACGCGTAGAGCAGTTCTCCGGTCATTTCGTGCAACAGAGTAGGATCATACAGCATTTCCTCGATTTCTTCCTCGGAGCAGCCGTAATCCAAGAGTGCCTGCACCTCATCAGCAGAGACACCAAAGGCTTTTGCAACGCTGAATAAGTCATCGTAGTTCACGGGTGTATCTGTGCAGCAGTCGCGGTAATATGGAGAATAACGCCGCCACCAATGCTCATAGCTGGTTCTCGGCGCAAATGCCCCGGTAGTGATACGGCCTGCTCGGTCGATTCTCAAAATCTCGCCCTCCTTTGGCTCCAGAATATCGGTGGGCGCTTTTAGTCTCAGCTTCTTGATGGTTTTGCAGAGTATTTCCTGAGTGGAAGCGTAAATCAAGAAGCCACCATAGAACATCACGCAAAGCGGATTGTCTCCGACCACGAACCAGATGGAGTTGTCCTTATCTAGAACCGTAAAGACAAAGGAACCCTCGACCTTTTCAGCCATAGCTTGTAGGCTGTCGAAGTCGAGGGTTTTCTGCTGTTCAAGAAGCTGTACGGCAACGTAGCTGTCCGTTTCAACACTTGTCATCGGGAGATTTTCTTCCATACGGAGTTCTTTGTCATTCCAGAGAACGCCATTATGCGCGAGAGCAAAGCTGCTGCCGTCAACTTTGCCGAGAAACGGATGATTATTCTGGTTGAACTGCGCGTTGCCCTGTGTGGTCATACGGGTATGACCCATGACCGCGTTCACACCGTGTGGAATGTGAATCTTCATTTTTCGAGCGGGAAGGGGGCGCTTATAAATGCGCAGACGGCCGTTGAAGCTGTAGGCAATACCTGTCGCGTCCGTACCGCGAACTTGGCACTCTCTTGCGAGAGTGTTCAGGATTTTGTTTTTCGTATGGGTACTCAGGCACTCCTTAAAGTCGATTAAACCGAATAAACTGCACATATTACTCCTCCTCGCTTGCAGATACAGGTTCGTTAACGTAAAGACGACGCTCCTTCAAATACTGAATAAGCTCCGGCTCAGTGACATCATCCAGAAAATCAAACCAGCTAAGCTCCTGTACGGCGGTATCGGACATAGCAACAGCCACCTCAACCAGATGGTTAACCATCTGCAAAGTGGCTTTGAGAGTATTCAGCTTCAAAGTACCGCGGAACATGCGGATTTCGACCGTATCCGCGTTCGTGAGATTGACCGCCGTGTAACGTCCGGCGCAGGAATTTTTTGCGTGGCTCATTTGTTCGGACGGGGTGAGGCGGATGCCGTACCGCGCTGCCCAGCGGTTCATCTGAGACTGCGTGCGGCGGCTGAAGCGCAGCAGCTCCGTCCAGAATTTCTCTACAAAGTACAGCAGGCGGGCAATCGCGGCTTCCTGCTGTTCGTAAGTACAGCCAAAGGCCAGACGCGAAATGTGAACGTGAAGTCCACAGGTTCCTGCCGCGTGGCTGAGGTACCCCATGCTCTGCGCTTTACGCAACACCTCCGCCCACGGCATTTCATCCAAGTGATATTCGAGCGTCATCGGGTGGGTAACGAGCTCCAATCCTTCATCCAGACTGCCGTCTGTCTTGATGTACAGGTTTTCAGCGTCCTTGTTCGCGATGTCGAGCAGCTTCTGCGCATTGCTGTTGACTGTACCGCCGTCGTCGATTTCAAGCTCTACGCCGAAATGCCGAAGGCCTTTGCCGTGGAACACGAGGTCGGGCGTGTAGCTGTACTCGTGGATGACCTCGCTGTGCTCGTCCCAGCAGGATGCGCAGTAAGCGTTGTCGTCTCCGTCCCAGTACGCGCGGTCGCGGTGGATAATGCGGCCGCAATCATCGCAGCGGACGTAGTACTCGTCGAAGCAGTGATCGCAAAGCGTGTGCGTATCGTCCTCGACGGCATTTTCCTCGTAGACCCGATCAGCGCAGTGGTCGCAGATTACGGTCAGGCGATTTGCGCAGTCCTCGCAGAGCCAATCGCCTTCCGCTTGATACATATCTTCGATCGGATGTTCCGCACCACAGTTCGCACAAATTCTCGTTTCACTCATTGTCTGTTCCTCCATTTCGTTTGATGAATGTTAATATTCTTCAGCAAGCAGCATAGTAGAATGCGTCAAATCGTCGATGACAAACACTTTCGCGTTTACTGCATCGTCACACGGCACATCAAGCTCGTAACGGTACGGCGGTTGCTCCTGCTCGTGGACGATATGCTGACCGGTCGGCGTTTTCGTCAGCGTGAATACTTGCAGGTAGTCCTTGGACTCAACCTCCATGGTCAAGACCATGTGCCACATCAGGTTGGTCAGCCATGATGGAATCTCGCTTTCTATCCCTCGCGTCAGGAATTTTTGATTTTCAAATATCTTAACCTTCTCCTTTCTGCATAAAATAAAGCTCCCGGAATATTTCCGGGAGCTTCTACATCTATAATATATAGTTAAAAATGAAGGAAAAACAGAAAAGCGCAGCCGAAGCTGCGCTTTTTCTCACACATAAAGTGTATTTACTTGCTTGAGTGCCGGGAAGCGTTTACTTCTCTAGCTCAGTCCAGTCGCGGTTCTCGCGGAGCTTGGTCCACTTTTCGTGCTGGTTTGCCTTGAGCTCGTAGTAGTGGCTGTTGGTAGCCTCCTGTACGGCCAGGTAATACCACTTGGAAGTGTCCGCATTGTCGCTCCACTGGATCATGCCGTCCAGCAGATCAGCCTTGCTCTCCGGCAGACGCTGGAGAACGCGGTTGATCATGGCCATAGCCTCGGCGCGGGTGATGCGGCTGTCCGGATGGAACGTGCCATCGGTGTAGCCGTTGATCCAGCCGTTGTTGGCTGCCACGCTGATTTCAGGCTTTGCCCAGTGCGTAGCTACGTCACCGAACGATGCCGCAGCGACGTCCTCCGTCTTGTCGAAGCGAGCCGCAATCGCAGCAAATTCCGCACGGGTGATCGGCGCATTCGGGTTGAAGTTGCCGCGGCTGTCGCCCTTGATAATACCCATAGCGCTCAGCGTAGAAACCGCCTGATTGTACCACTTGTCACTCGATACGTCCGCATAATTGTTGGTCTTGGTTGCGTTTGCTGTTCTGGTCTCATCGGTCAGCAGACGGAAGAAGATGGTTGCCACCTCAGCACGGGTAATGCCGTTCTGCGGACGAACGGTGCTGTCCGGATAGCCTACGATGTAAGCATAGTGGTCATCGCCGTTCAGACCGGTCGGTACATCATCCGGAATGGTAACGGTGGGCTTGTGGCTGCCGCCGCCGCCACCGCCGCCGGAGGATTTTTTCGTAAAGGTGTAGGTGTAGGTCACACTCTCGGTAACCTTGGTATCCTTCGTGATGTCCTTATCCCAGGACTGGCTTGCCGTTCTGGAATAGCTGCTGATCATGCCGGTGGGAATGGTATTGCCCAGAGTAGGAGCGGGAGTAACATCCTCCCAGACACCGGTTTCCTTATTCTTGGTTTTCAGCGTGAATACCTGAACCTGATCGTCCGTCTTTCCATCCTTCCAAGTACCACCAACAACCTTGTAGGTTACAACGGCCTGATACTTGTCGGGGATGTTGTCCGGCTTATTCTCGGAGCCAATCTTATCAGCCGCAAAATGTGCCGTATACGTAACCTTGTCGCCGCCATTCAGCGTCTGTGCGACAAAAGGATTCACGCCGGTCTCGCCGTTATCCTTCGTCCAGATATCGAATACGAAATTCTCCTTGGGGATCGGGGTCACGTTGGCCGGGGTAACAGAGTCGGAATACTTGCCATCGTCACCCTTTTTCAGCGTAAAGACCTGAGTGGTCTTTTCGCCTTTCTTGCCAACCGAGCCATTCGGGTCAGCGAGGAAATTTACTACCGCCTGCTGGCAGTCGGGGATGTTATCACCGGGGGTCTCATCGTCCTTACCACCCCACTCATCCAAGTAGTAGTAGAGGTCGATAGCCTTTCCATCGGTGTCGAGCGTCATGGTTTCTGCATTATATGCATCATCATTTACAGTCGTCTTAGTGCGATCATAGAAATAGTTCTGACCGTAATAGGTCTGATTGTTTTCCAGATGCTTAATCAGATCAGAAATCTTCGTACCCTTCTCTGCCGACTGCACCATGATGTTCACTGCTAACTCCTCAACACCCTTTTCATTGATGTAATGCTGACGAGTGGTGTACGTGCACTGACCGGCAGGGGCTGCACCGGTCCAATCAGCGTAGATTACGCCGCCGTGCTGATGAATGAGCTGTGCCTTTATAAAAGAAGTCCATACTACAGGTTCCTTTTTACCAGAAACCATAATATACCAGCCGTTAAAGGTCTTACCAGCCTGTACAGGATCGGTAGGAATCTTAGTTACCACATCAGAAGGCTTATATGTCTTCGATGCCTTAGTCTTGTCGGCATTCATCGTGTAGCCAGCAACATCTGCTGCCCATGCGCCGCCGTTGGCATCAAAGGTGATGGTTACATCATTAGCCGTCCACTGTGCGGTAAAGGTTACATTCTTTTCCGGCATGGTGAAGGTCTTATCATCCTTCACCTCAACATCGGTAGTTGTCCAACGGCTGAAGGTATAGCCCTCACGAGTGGGCTTTTCAGAAGAAACCGTCTGCTCCGTGCCAGCGAGAACATTATCAACCTTAGCAGGAATACCGCTTACAGTAGTGTCCTCGGTGCCCGCTGCATACGTGATCGTGTACTTGGTTTCCTTGTAGTCCGGCGTTCCATTGCCGTTTTCGTCCTTTGCATAGTGAACTTTCAGGACGTTCTTGGTCGCATCTTCGACAATGGTTGTATTCAGAACATTAGCAGCGCCTTCATCGAATGCATAATTCTCCGTGCCTACCGTAGTCTGCTTGGGGAAATGCGTTGCATCCGCACTATCGCCTGCGATGATAGTTACAGTGTCGCTAACATTTGCAGTACTGCCCGTGGGCGCACCTGCCGGAGCATCACCCTTCACATCATCATAATAATACTCAACCGTGTAAGCGCGTGCAGGATTTGCGATTTCGATATACGGATTGCCGATTTTAGGCTCTGTGGTCATATCTTTAGTGTCCTGAATCTGCTGATTCTGACCTTCACAATCCGTATAGCTTAACGTAACACTATTGTTCGTATACAGCGTTCCGTATTTGCCGTTCTTAGGCTTTACCTTGAACTGGATGCTCTGCGGTTCTTCCGTAATCTCACCAATGTCCCAGGTTATAGTGCCAGTAGCGGTATCATTGGTAACCTTAGGCGTATTCTCCATTTTATATTCAAATTCGCCTGTGTTAACAACATCCGTAATCGTAGCATCTCTGCCCGCCGGGATAGAATTGATCTTAGTAGCCCAAGTCTGAAGGATTTCGCTCATGTCATCTTTATATTTTTTAGTCGAAACATTGATGAAATGTTCCTCCTGATTCTCAGAAGCCATGCTCTTCAGATAATTTGCAGCCTCGGGTTCCAATGCAATACCAACGGTATACACGGTAATGCCGGCAGTTTTAAGCTGCTCAATCTGCGTAGAGCCATTCCACTTCGAATTATTCAAAGATTCTCCGGTACGACCGGGTGCACCGTCAGAAATGAAAATTACATAGCCCGGACGGTTCGCCTTATCACTCTCGCTACGACCATTCAGATATTCCTGTGCTTCGTCGAGCGCTGCCGTATAGTTGGTGCCGCCATCAGCCTTCATCTGATTAATCTTCGTATCGATAAGACTCTTATTGTCTGTCAAATCCTGAGAAACCGTAAGGGCCTCTTTATCTACGCCGCCGTTATCCTTGTTATGTGCAAAACCAATAACCGCTAATTTATTACCGGTTCCTTCTGCAAGAATGCTGTTTGCAAATTCCTTGCTGACAGCCTTTGCTGCATTAATGCGAGTGATTTTGCCTGTTTGTCCTGTGCACCGCTCCGGTCTTTCATCCCAAAGAAAACCGGCTAAAGAGCTTGTATATTTTGCACCACAAGTCGGGCAGGTATAGCTGTACCACAATACTGCATAGTGTTCTTCAAACTGCTCTTTTGGAGTATTGCAAGGCTCACCTACGCTGCTGTCCATAGAACCGGAGTTATCCACTACCAGTACTACGTCTGCATTTGATCCATTCTCTGCCTGCTTAGGCTTACCTTGCACGGTGATTTGAACCGTATAATAACCGTCTGCGTCTTTCACAGGCTGGTTTTTATTGTCCAGCACCAGTGCTTTCGTGGCACGAACCTGACCTTCTTGCAGACCCGTGTCACCGCCTGCCGCCAATGCGCTTGTCGGCAGCAGCGTCATTACCATGACGATTGCCATCATCATAGCCAGCAATCTTTTTTTCATGTTGATTCTCCCTTTCATTGTAGAATTCCCTTTCGGGGGACAGTTGCGAGTGTTTTGCGTATCGCGCCACCTCCATCTGATTGCAGCAGAAGAGATTCTATATACTTCGCTAATATATCAATTTTATTGTACACTCCTCCCTCTGAATTAGCAATAGAGTTTTCTATTTTTTGTTATTTTGGCCAAAATAAAGCGCCGCATTTCTCCACATTTCCCGCGCACAAGAATAAAAAACAGGCAGATGCACGCATCCGCCTGTTTTTACTGTATTTATGGCAACAATATCGCTGCTCTACTTGATCACGGCGAGCAGTTCGCCGGCCTTTACAGCGGTGTTCTCGGCTGCAAGCAGCTTGTCTACGCGGCCTGCCATGCGCGCTACCACCGAGGTCTCCATCTTCATCGCCTCGATGATCAGCAGCACCTGATTCTGCTCGACCACGTCGCCCTCCTTGACCAGTACGCGCGATACCATGCCCGGCATCGGTGCACCGACCTGCGCCTTGTCCTGCGGATCGGCTAGACGCACCTGCTCCGCCGAGGTTTCTGCCTGCGGATCGGGCACCGCGATCTCACGGCGCATACCGTTCAGCTCGAACAGCACCGTGCGCGTGCCGTCCTCGTTCCGGTCGCCCAGACCGAGGTACTTAACGACCAGCGTCTTGCCTTCTTCAATGTTGATCTGATTGGTCTCGCCGAGTGCCATGCCGTTGAAGAATACATGGCTGCCCATGCGGGACATATAGCCGTACTCCTTGCGGTGGCGGCAGTATTCCTCCACGACCTTGGGGTACAGGCACCACGACAGCACGGTGCGGTCCTTCGCACCCGGCTGGAACTGCTCGACCGTCTTTCGCGCTTCGTCGAAGTTTACCGGCTCCAGCAGCGCACCCGGACGGCAGGTGATCGGCTCCTCGCCCTTGAGCACCAGCTTCTGCAGCTCAGGCGGGAAACCGCCCTCCGGCTGACCCATCATGCCCTTGAAGTACGATACCACCGAATCCGGGAAGGTCAGTGCCTCGCCCTTTTCGAGAATATTCTCGGGCGTCAGACGGTTCTGCACCATGAAGATCGCAAGGTCGCCCACCATCTTGGACGAAGGCGTAACCTTGACGATATCGCCCAGCATGATGTTTACCTTTTTATACATCTCGCGCACGTCCTCAAACTGGCTGCCGAGACCGATCGCCTCTACCTGCGACTGCAGGTTGGTGTACTGACCGCCGGGCATCTCGTAGCGGTAAATATCGGTCGAAGGCGCCTTGAGACCGCCGTCAAACGACTCGTAGCGCAGGCGAACGTCTGCCCAGTAATCGCTGAGCTTCTGCAGACCTGTCGGGTCCAGACCGGTGTCGCGCTCCTGACCGTGCAGCGCTGCAACCACCGCATTCATGGACGGCAAGCTCGGCAGCGACGAACTGGGCATCACCGCCACCGGCGCCTTTGAGGATGCCAACGCGGGCGAGAGCAAGATCGTCGAGATCACTGGCCTGACCCTGACCGGCGCCGCCGTGGGGAACTATATCCTTCTCAACAGCGGACAGCAGACGAGCACCACCGTGACCATCCAAAAGGCTACCGTTACGATCACAGCCAGGGACAAGACCGCCTATGTGGGCGGTACAGTTCCCGTCCTGCCTGTCAAGCCTGTCAAGGATACAGACTATACTATTTCTGAGATGTACGGCACGGACACGCTGGAGGGTAACGTCACGCTGACCTATGACGGTACACCCGACATGAGCAAGGCGGGCAGCGCAGTCATCAAGATCAGCGGTACGTTGGCAAACGACAATTATACGATCACTTATGTAGATGGTAAATTAACGGTTAATCGCCGTTCCTTTGGCGGCGGTTCGTCCTCCAGCAACTCGTCTGGGAATACGATTTCTACATCCGGCAAGTCGGATAATGGTTCAATTTCGACCGACAAACCCACTGCAAAGAAGGGTGACACGGTAACGGTAACCGTTACTCCGCAGGATGGCTACAAGCTGGATAAGCTGATCGTCACCGACAGTAAGGGAAACACTCTGACTGTCACCGACAAGGGCGATAACAAGTACACGTTTACTATGCCGTCGAGCAAGGTAACGGTTACGCCGACATTCAGCAGAATCGAGGAAACCAAGCCGGAGACCTCTCCGTTCGATGATGTGACCGCAAACGATTACTTCTATGATGCAGTCAATTGGGCGGCTGACAAGGGCATTACCGGCGGCATGAGCGACACGCTGTTCGCTCCGAACGCTGCCTGCACCAGAGCGCAGATCGTAACCTTCCTGTGGCGTACGGCGGGTTCGCCCGAGCCCAAGGCGCTGAGCAGCTTCGCGGATGTTCCGGCAGATGCATACTACGCCAAGGCAGTCGCGTGGGCGGTCGAGAATAGCATCACCAACGGTACGACCGATACCACCTTCGGCCCGGATGAGACCTGCACGCGCGCACACGGCGTTACTTTCCTGTATCGTGCGGCCGGGACAAATACCGCTTCCGGCAACAGCAATTTTGCTGATGTAGACGTGAACGCATATTACGCAAGTGCGGTCAAGTGGGCAACTGATAACAGCATTACGAATGGTATGAGCGATGATCGCTTTGGCCCGGATGAGACCTGCACACGAGCACAGATCGTAACCTTCCTGTGGCGTTTGTATCAGGATAAGTAAGCAGATTATATGCTGGCAGGAAGATAGAGTACTTCGCAAATGTTGTATGAGATAGGGTGCTTTAGCAAAATCAACGGATTAGATTGCGAAAATTTTATTGTTTGAACGAAACACACCCTATCCCCATCTCCTCAAACTTCCCCAACAATTTAATAAAGTCAGATTTCTTAATCCTGCAATCTTTCTGGACGGCTGCGAGCGAAACGCAGCCGTTCGCCTTTTTCGCGATACGACGCAGCTTTCTCTTCGTCTTGTCGCGGTACTTGGAGGCATTGATACGGTCCAGCAGCTCGGGAAGCGAAACCGGGTCAAAGTGCATCATATGCAGCCGGTGGAGAAACTTATGCTGCTGATTTGCAACCTGAGAGCCAAGTTCGACAAGCTGACTTTCCCAGTCTTTAGCCTTAGTCAACTTGGTGATTTTCGAACGACCAAACCGCAATTCCAGTCGAAGAATATGCTCGTTAATCTTGATATCATGCCGTTTCTCAAGCTCATACGATTTATCATAAACTGAGAAAGCACAGCTTTTAGACTTATTCTCGATTGTCCACGAATGCTTATTGGCGCCCTTAAACTTCTCATCGGAATTTGAATATTGTCCGAATTTAATCACACTATAGTGAGGGATAGGAAAGGATTTCTTGAAAATATCCAAACGATCTTGAACATCCGCCTTGCGTTCATAATACAGATTGCAGGTCAAATCACACCTCGACAGCTTGAACTCCTTGAGCCGTCGGTCAATGCCGATTTTATCAAGGATATTCCGCAGGCGATGTTTTATCTGCTGTACAGACTTTTCGTCAGCCTGAAATAATGCGGTCGGTTTATATGTACTGGCAAGCAACGAAGACGGGTTAACAATCAGTATCAGCCAGCACGGATGCGAAACAGACTGACCAAGCTGTATCTCAATACCAATGTCCTTGAACTGTGGCATCTGGTAATACGATGAAAGACCTAATTTCCCTTTGCCGGTGCGAATACACTCGTTTTGTTCGATAATATTCTGAATTTCGGAATATTTGCATTGTAATTTCAGTGAAAATGTATGAATGCCGTACTTATTCGTAATCATTTGCTGTTCCTCCGTTTCTGAGCACAGACTGTGCAGCGCTTGCAGGTTTTTGTCTCATGCTGGCCTTGGTACTCAAGGATATCGCATACCATGCAGCTGTCGCTATGGATAAAATCGTGTACCTGGTTCAGCTTTGCCTTTATTATTTTCGCGGCTTTGGCTGACTGCTTTTTCGCCTTCTTGATAAAGCTATTTGAGATAGTGTCATCATCGCCATTCTGATCGTAGAAAAGAACGCAGTGTGCCTTGCGTCCGTCGCGTCCCGCTCGGCCAATCTGCTGAATGTAATCCGTCATGCTGATCGGTGCATTGAAGTGCACGACAAGTTCAATATCGGCAACATCAATACCCATACTGAATGCTGAAGTTGCAATCATAATCTTTCTTTTGCCTTGCAGGAAGTCGAATAGCAGTTGTTTCTTGCGGCGTTCCGGCTTAACTCGTGAATGATAGCGTGTCACGTCATCGGGATATTTTTCTTCTAAAATATTATATAGCGCATCGACATAAGTCGTAGTCTGAGCAAAGATAAGCACCGAGCCATCTTTGTGATATTTATCAATCAGCTTGCAGAACTTCTTGATACGGAATTCAAGTCGTTCCTCCAGTGTTTTCTTGTTGCAGGTAACGTCCTTCTTGAGCAGGATAAGATTATCACGCCGCAAATCACTGCGGAGAACCGCAGGCTTGTCCATATGCAGACTATCACGAATGGTATTCAAAGAGTCAGCAGATATTGTCGCAGAGCAGGCACAAATAACAGGCTTACGTTTCAGCTTGCCGATAAAATCGCCAATGTGCAGATAAGCATCACGGAACGTATAACCCCATTCCGTAATGCAGTGACACTCGTCCGCCACGATCATAAAAATATCCGAATGCTGTATAGTTTCAATAAACGCATAGTTTTGCAGCCGTTCGGGAGTGACATAGAGAAAGTTCAATTTCTCCTTACGAACCTTGTGCAATATCTTATCTATCTCCTCTTTAGAGCGAGTCATATCGATATAATCGGCAGAAACGCCATGATCCTGTAACGTCTGCACCTGATTGTATATCAGCGCAAGCAAAGGCTCGATGACGATAGTTAGTCTGTCCGAATGAGCCAGACCAACCGTTTCATAGATGACCTGCTTGCCGGAACCCGTGGCAGCAATTACAATTGCATCCTGTTCAGCATCCAGCGTATTCATCGGAATAATCTGTGCCTTGCGAGGCTTGTCGAAACCGAGTTGCTTCAGTGCAGATTTCAAGTGTCTTTTCATATCCATAGAGATAACCTCCAACGTACTAAGATTATCAATATGTTATAGGAATGTAAAAAGATAATGCCGAATAGTGAATATTTTCCCAAAATAAATTACATTTTTCAATATGACTGATTTCCTTCACAAATGCCTTAACAGGATAGTTTAGACCTGAATATCGTATTATAAATGATTGAAAGTGTAAAAAGGTTAGAATAGATAAGTGCGGTTCATGCACAAAACGACAGGCCCTGCCGCTCGGAAGTATCCGATTGACAAGGCCTGCGTTGTTGTGAGATATTATCAAAAATCATCGAACGGATTTTCAAAATCCAGATTTATATTTTGATAATCTGGCGTATAATATAAATAAAGGTGGTGATTTTCAAAATGCAGATGGAAGATTTGATTGAACTTGCAAAACGTGTACAGGCACAGCAAGCCGAAGCACAAACCATTGAAGTAAAAGCTGCGCATCGCGGCTGCCCAAGCAAGCTGCGCGATACGCTTTCCAGCTTTTCCAACCAGAACAGCGGCGGTATTCTCCTGTTTGGATTGGATAAAAACGAACATTTCGCAGCAGTCGGCGTGTATGATCTGCAGGATTTGCAGAAAAAAGTAACCGAGCAGTGCAATCAAATGCAGCCGCCGGTTCGTGCTCTGTTTACCACCGCTGAATACGAAGGCGTGTGGATTTGTTCGGCAGAGATTCCGTCAATTGCCTACGCCGAGCGTCCGTGTTACTACATCGGTGCTGGCATTCAAAACGGCTCTTATGTGCGTGTGGGCGATGCCGACCGTCATATGACCGACTACGAAATCTACTGTTTTGAGGCATACCGCAACCATATGCACGATGATGAGCGCGTTATTGAGCGTGCAACGATAGATTTTCTCGACAAAGACCTGCTGAACGCTTTTCTGACCGAACGCCGTATATCGCGTCCGCAGTTCGCGCAGATGAACGATACGCAGGCTATGGAAATGCTGTCGATCACCCGAAACGGTGTACCGACGATCGCCGGGCTGCTGAATTTCTGCGTTTATCCGCAAGGTTTTCTGCCCGAGCTTGGTATTACCGGCATTGTCGTTCCCGGCACGGAAATTGGTGATACTGCCGACAGAGGAGCACGTTTCCTCGATAACAAGCGTATGGAAGGCACTATCGCCAATATGTTTTCCGAGGCAATGGCATTCTGCATGCGCAACATGAAAACCGCCACGATCATTGACCCGGAAACCGGCAAGCGATGTGACAAAACCGAATATCCGGTCAGCGCAATACGCGAAGCCGTGCTGAATGCACTCATTCACCGCGATTACAGCATTTACACCGAGGGTACTCCTATTCAGATTGACTTTTTCAGCGACCGGCTGGAAATTCACAGCCCTGGTTCTCTGTACGGCCGTATGTCGGTCGAAGATCTCGGTTTTGCGCATCCTGATGCCCGTAATCCGGTCCTTGCCGTTATGACCGAAAGCCTGACTGACGCAGAGCACCGTTATTCCGGCATCCCGACTATGCGCCGCGCTATGCAGGAAGCAGGACTTCCTGCTCCGGTATTTATCAACCGGCAGAATGAGTTTGTTGTTGTGCTGTACAATCATCTTGCTGAACCGGAGAACCCGGTTATCACAAGCCATACAGCAGACAAAACAGCTGCACTTCTGCAATTCTGCCGCACACCGCGCACCCGCAAAGAAATTGCAGATTTCCTTGGCATTGGAACCGTGTACCACGCCAACAAGCGCTACATTCAGCCGCTGGTTGAGCAGGGTAGGCTGAAACTCAGCATTCCGGATAAACCGTCCAGCCGCAAGCAGACGTACACGACGGACGTTTAAAGGACTCCTGACTCTTTATGGGTCAGGAGTTTTTCTATCTCAAATTACGCAAAAAGGCGGCCGCAGTTTTTCAAATCCGACATATCGTGAAATATATACTATAAAAATGAAGGATGAAAAGAGAAAGTCGAAGGGCAAGTGTCGATGTAGTTCTATTGATGTCATGCCATCCCTCCCGAAACAGTGCCGGAACGTTTCGGTTCGTTCCGAAACTTCCTGCTGCTTCAATTATCTCATGTGGGGGAAGCTGCGGGAGGTTTGACGGTTACCTTCGCTGCACGCAAAATCCACATAACACAGCAGCCGGGGCTCCCGTAATTGAGAGTCCCGGCTGTCTTATGCCGAAAGATTTAATTTTTTACTTGCTCATTTCGCAGAAACGCATGAGAATTGCGGCAACTTCTGCGCGGGTTGCGTTATTCTGCGGGTTCAGCTTGCCGTTCGAACCGTTGACGATGCCGTTTTCAACTGCCCACTGCATCGCGTTTGCAGCGTAGCTGCTTACGCTTGCAGCGTCAGAGAAGTTATCCAGCGAACCGTTTACAGCCGGAGAGCCGGCGTAGCGGTACATCATGGTAACGAGCTGCTCGCGGGTGATGTTGGCATTCGGGTTTGTACCGTCGGACACGCCCTTAGCCTTTGCCCACTCCATGCCCTTCTCGTACCAGGTCGCGCCGCCGGTGGTATCCTCGCCTGCGTAGCGCGCGAGAACCGTCATCAGCATACCGCGGGTGGTGGACGCGGACGGCGAGAACTGGTTATCGTCGGTACCGTTCATCAGACCCTTGTCGGTGACGTACTGAACCGCGTCAGCGTACCATGCGGAAGAAGCAACGTCATTAAAGCCAGTCTTCGAGGGCTTGGTGTCCTCAATTTTGCTGAAGGTCGGGGTGATCGTTACCTTGCTGTCCGGCATGGTGAAGGTGTACTTGCCGTCGGACTTCTTGGTGACGTCAACGGTTTTGCCCTTTACGTCGGTAACGGTCAGCTTGTCGAGCTGATAGCCTACATCCGGGGTGACGGTTACGGTAACCGTATCGCCCTTTTTCGCCGTGCTCTTGTCCAGAGCAACCTTGCCGTTCGATGCAGTGGATGCAGAAACGGTGTTGGTCGGGGTGGTGGAAGAACCGGAGGACGACGAATGACTGCTCTTACGAGTGACCTTAACTACGCAAGTCTTTTCTACATCGTTGTAATTGTCCGTGCCGGTATATTTTGCAGTGAAAGTGTAGTCCTTCGTTGCATTCGGCAACTGTGCGGTATACTTGCCGTCCTTTGCGGTTACCGTGATGTCGTTGTCACAGGTGACAGCGAGCAGGCCCTCGGTCGGGACACCGGAAACCGTCAGCTCAACCGAGCCGCCGCCGGTAAGGGTAGACGGAGTTGCCTTGATAGCGATTGCAGGAGTAGCCTTTTCAGTCCACTTGGCGTAATAGGTCGTGCCAGTAACAGGCTGATTGTTATCGGTCAGCTTGGTCCCTTCGGCGAAATTGCTGCTGGAATACCAGCCAGCGAATGTGTAGCCGGCCTTAACTGGCGTGGCCAGCGCTGTGTTGCTGGTCGGATTTTCTTTAAATGTGCCGCCGTTGGTTACTGCATAGGCCAGAAAGCATGTGGACTTAATAGATCTATGATTTTCCACCGCACTCATAATAGCAGAGGAAGACACATAAATAACTGCTGGTGACTTGTTGGAACCCATATTGGAGAAATATGTATCACCATTGGCCTCAAATGCGATGGATTTTACGGCCGACATATCCAGCACTTTCAGAGAGCTTGTGCCTGAAAATGTCCGCCCACTTTTAAATGTGATGCTTTCGCCTTGAATCTTCACGCTATCTAAGTTTTGGGAATAGCGGAACATATCCGCTCCAATCGTCGTAACCGTTTTCGGAATCACGACATTCTTAATGTTTGTATTATAATTAATTTTTTCGTCATATTTTCCAGTCCATCCGAAAAGACCCGCGCCAAGCTCAGTAACTGTATATGTGACCCCGTCCACCGTAAGGGTTGACGGAACGGTCACACTTTCAACCGTTTTGGGTGAATAAGCCTTCAAAGTTGCTTTTCCACCCACCGCATCAAATGTCCAAGTGATGCCATCGACTGTCGCCTTCAGATTTGTTTTAGGCTGTTCTGTCCAGTTACCATCAGAGCCCATAACCCATTCATTACTTCCGATAACAGCAACGGTATTTGGGTTCACATTGGATTTTATGGTGCCAAGCTGGTCCTCATTGTTGAGAATCACCGTTTTTACACCAGCCCATTTATCAGTGCCATTACTCTGAAGTGTTGTCACCGCAGAAAAATCCACAGTTGTACCATTTGTATTTTGTGTTGCAAAAGCAAGATAATCTATGCTCACTGTATTTGCCTGAATCGTAATCTTTGACAGATTCTTGCAGAAGTAGAACGCTCGCTCACCAATCTGCGTAACAGAATCCGGTAAAACAACGGAAGTTATCACTTCATTCCGTTTATCTTTGCTACTGCTTGCCTCTGTCCAATCCAAACTGATTGCAAAGGCTCCTTTCCAAATCCCAGTAACAGGATAGGTTGCTCCCTGATAAGTAACTCCGCTTGGAACAGTTGGCGTCGCCTCATTTTTAGGGGCCGATACAAGCAGTGCCTTGCCATCATCAATTCGATAAGTATATCCATTATCTGTAAATTCAATGGCCGGTGTCTCGTCTGGAAGCAAAACATCAACCAACAGGCCATTTACTTTGTTTTGGATGCGATCCTTTGTGTCCTTATCAGCGCAGTAAATATACTTTACTCCGCTCTGTGCAAACGGTATATCACCAATGGTTTCCACACTGGCAGGAATCACATTAACCGTTTCCAACGCAGTTGTAAATGCAAATGCGCCATAGCCAATAGTTGATAGAGAGCTGCTTTCGGGAATTTTGATTGTTGTCAACGACGCAGCCCTTGAAAATGCACCATAGGAAATTGTCGTTACCGTATCCGGAATTTCATACGTCGTAGCAGAAGAACCACAGGGGAACGCAATCAGCTTTGTCTTTGAATGGTCAAAAAGGGCTCCTGTAGTATCTGTCGTAAAATTGATATTTTCAGAGGATACGTTAAATGTGGTACAGGCTGAAAGCTGAGAAAGCGCGCCAACGCCAATTTCAGATACATTCTTTCCGATGTTTACGGAAGTCACATTTGTATATGCAATAAATGCCTTGCTACCAATGCTGGTAACTCCATCGCCGATTACAATCTTTGTGATGCTATCCTTCAAATTAGCCCAAGGGTAAGTTCCCGCACCGTCCGAAATATTTTCTGTTTCTGTCGAATTGTTCAGATTCGACATCTTACCCGTCCCGGAAATCGTCAATGTGCCTGTGCTGCTATTGAAATTCCACTTGACGCTGTCCGCGCTGCCTTCTGCGCCGCAAGTGCCGGATGTTGCTGGTGCAGTGTTTCCTTCATTATCCTCATCTGCCGCAAATGCGACCGTCGGCGCCATTGTCAACAGCATGCAAAATGACAATATTGCCGATAACAATCGTTTTTTCATAACTTTTCCTCCTTATTTTATCCGCCTTAACGGCTTCAAATTTAAATAAAAAAACGCTTTCAAGACATGGCTACCCATGACTTAAAAGCGTTTTGATATCTTTTTTGAACAGCACAAAAGGGCAGAGTTTTACT
>UMHX01071438.1_pt1 | contig 17844 bp, 16 predicted proteins | sample 1965651 | NCBI WGS metagenome assembly UMHX01 (sample SAMEA4836109, study PRJEB28245) | human gut metagenome | biome: gut microbiome; material: fecal sample | place: Denmark | collected 2008 | reverse complement strand
TTCTGCCCGTCAAAACCGTGCTTGCCCTTGTCAACTGATGGTATCATTATGCCATAGTGTGGGAGGAATTGCAACAGGCAGCGCGGCGGCGATGACCGGGAAACGGGCGCGGTGCAGGCTGGCAGAAAAAATCTTGCAAAACCGGGGGCTTTCGACTATGATAGAGGGCAAAGGAGTGATGCGGATGAAACGGCGGACACAATATGTAAAGTGGGGGCTGACGGCGTTTCTCACCGTCTGCGCCGTGCTGGTGTTTTACGACACGTTCTATATGGGCGGCACGCTCCAGCACTTTGTGAACAAGCTGTTCTCCGTGCTGGCACCGGTGCTGTACGGCTGCGCCATCGCCTACCTGCTGACACCGGTGATGAACTGGATCGAGAGGGCGCTCCACGCCGGTTGGCAGAAGGCGTTTCCCAGAAAGCACGTCAAAAACGCGGCGGGCGTCCTGCGGTTTGCCAGCATCCTGCTGGCAGAGGCGGTGGCCATCCTGCTGGTGTATCTGCTGATGAGTGTGCTGATCCCCCAGCTGGTGGACAGCGTGACCATGCTCATCAACAACGCGGAGGCATATTACTATAAGGTGTACAACTGGGCCGACGGCCTGCTGGATAGCGAGAATGAGATCGCCGTCTGGGTGGCGGACTTTGTGACCAAGTATTACAGCGATGGCGTGACCCTGCTGAAGGATCACATCCTGCCGTGGGCACAGGGGGCGCTGGGCACACTGACCGGCGGCATCTGGAACGGTATCTGGAGCGTGGTCAGCTTCGCTACCGACCTGATCGTGGGCATCATCGTGTCCATCTATCTGATGACCATGAAGGAGAAAAGTCTGGCCCGCTGCTGCAAGGTGGTATACGCGGTGCTGGACGAGAAGAAGGCCAACGCCGTCATCCACGGTGCGCGGCAGGTCGACCGCATTTTCTCCGGCTTTGTCCGGGGGAAGCTGCTGGACTCTCTCATCATCGGCGCACTGTGCTTCATCGGGTGCTCCATCCTGAAGATGCCCTATACCCCGCTGGTCAGCGTGGTGGTGGGCGTGACCAACGTCATTCCGTTTTTCGGGCCGTTTCTGGGGGCTATCCCCTCGGCCTTCCTTATTCTGCTGGTCAGTCCCAAGCAGTGCCTGTTCTTTGTGATCTTCATCGTGGTGCTCCAGCAGTTTGACGGCAACATTCTGGGGCCAAAGATCCTGGGCGACGCCACCGGCATCTCCAGCTTCTGGGTCATCGTGGCTATTTTGGTGGGCGGCGGCTTCGGCGGTGTGCTGGGTATGTTCCTGGGCGTACCCATCTTCGCCTGTGTGCAGGAGCTGGTGAAGTATCTGCTGAACCGGCGGCTGCGCCATCGCGATATGCCCACGGAGGCCTACGCCTATGTGGAGCGCGCCCGGACGGCGGGACCGGACAATACGCCGGAAGCGACGGCATCGGAGGAGCACCATGACTGAAGAACTCAAGAAGATACTGCTGGACTTCGGCAACAACAAGGAGCCGTTTCTCACCCACAACCATCTGTACACGGCTGATCTGTCCGATGGCACCGCCACGGTGGTGCTGCCCATGTGCGAGGTCAGCCTGAACCGCTGGGGCGGCGCCCACGGCGGCATCCTGTTCGCCCTGTGCGATGTGGCCATGGGCATGGCCATCATGACGCTGCGGCAGGAGATGGTGGTGACGGTGAACGCCCACATCGACTATCTGTCCGCCGCGGCGGCGGGCAGCACCCTGACCGCTGTGGGGCGAGTGGACAGGCTGGGCGGCAAGCTGGCCTTCTGCTCGGCGGAGGTCACGGACGAGACGGGAAAGGCCGTGGTGCAGGCCAGCTGCGTCATGAGCTTTACGGGCCGCCCCCTGCCGCTGTGAGGGGGTATCTCTCCCGGCGCCGTCCGCTGCTTCGGTGGCTGGCGGCGCTGGCGCTGTTTTTCACCGCCTACTTCGCGCTGCGCGCCAATGGGGCCGCCATGAACCGGCTGTGCGGGGACGTGATCTTCCCGGTGATGCGGCGGGTGTCGCGGCTGTGCGACTTTTACGACGGCTCCGTGGGCGAGGTGCTGATCCTGACGGGCATCTGGGCGGCGGTGATCTGGCTGGCCTGCACGGTGCGGCGGCTCGTGTCGGGCCCGCGCCGGGGGACGGTGCTGGCGGACTTCCTGCTGACCGCCGGGTGCGTCGCCCTGACGGTGTACGCGGGGTTCTGCCTGCTGTGGGGCGCGGCCTACAGCACCGACAGCTTTCAGGATAAGAGCGGCATCACCGCCCGGCCTGTGCCGGCGGCGGCGCTGGAGCGGGTGACGGTGTACTTCGCGGAGGAGCTGTCCGCGGCGGCGGACGGTGTGCCGCGGGACGAAAACGGCGTGTGCCGGCTGGACAGAAAGGCCGTGCTGGACGGGGCGGGCAGCGCCTACGACGGGCTTTACGACGAGTTCCCGTTCCTGCGGATGGAGACGGGGGGCGTCAAGCCCTTCGGGTGCTCCTCCGTCCTCAGCGTGCTGCGGTTCACCGGGTTTTACTTCCCCTTTACCGGCGAGGCCAACGTGAACATGGACAGCCCGTCGGCGTATCTGCCTGCCACGGTATGCCACGAGATGGCCCACCAGCGGGGCATCATCTCCGAGCAGGAGTGCAACTTCGTGGGCATCCTGGCGGCCACCCGCAGCAGCGACCCGGCCTACCGCTACGCGGGGTGGCTGGAGGGCTATGTGCATCTGTCCAACGCGCTGTACAGCATTGATCCGGAGCGGTGCCTTGCCATCCGGGATACGCTGCCGGAGACGGTGCGGGCCGACCTGCGGGCGGACAGCGCCTACTGGGCGCGGTTCCGGGGGCCGGTGTCGCAGGCGTCGGAGGCGGTGTACGACGTGTTCCTCAAGACCAATGGGGACGCCAACGGCGTCCGCAGCTACGGCATGGTGACAGACCTGCTGGTGACGTATTTTGACGCATAAAAAGTGCCCTGAAGCTGTGCTTCAGGGCACTTTTCTGCACGTCTTACAGGCCAAGACCGGGGATGTTCAGACCGCCGGTCAGGGCGTTCATGGAGGTGCTCATGGCGTCCTCCGCCTGACGCAGGGCCTCGTTGACGGCGGAGATCACCAGATCCTGCAGCATCTCCACGTCCTCGGCATCCACCACGTCGGGCTTGATGGTCAGGGCGGTCAGCTCCTTCTTGCCGCTGACTACCGCCGTCACCGCGCCGCCGCCCACGGAGGCGGTAAAGGAGCTGTTCTCCACTTCCTCTTGGGCCTTGTTCATCTCCTGCTGCATCTTCAGCAGCTTCTGCTGCATCTGGGCCTGCTGCTGCATCATGCCGGCTCCGCCGGAAAAGCCCTTGCGGGCGCTGTATCCCTTTGCCATGTTCGTTCTCCTTTATGTCGTTGGTTTTATTTGATCTGGAAGCTGTCCAGCTGCTGGCCGTTGTGCAGCAGCTCGTCCATTTTATCGGGGCCGGGGGCCGGTGCGGGGGACGGAGCCACCCACGGGGGCGTATCGGCGGCGGACGCCGGTTCCGGCGGTTCCTCCGGCAGCGGGGGTTCCTCCGGCGCGGGTGCGGGCTGCGGCACCGGTTTTGGCACAGGCGCAGGCGGCGCGGGGCGTTTGGCCGCCGGGGCCTGTCCCACCTCCAGCACCACGCGGATGGCGCGGCCCTGATCGGCGGAGGTGACCTCACGCAGGACGGCGGTGACCGCCGGCTTGTCCAGCTGCTTCAGGGTGAAGTCGTCCCGGCACAGCACGGTGAGACAGTCGCCGTCCACCACGCCGGACACCATGTTCAGCATGACCCGGACGTTTACCGGCAGGCGGCCCTTGTACTGCTCCAGCAGGCGCTGCCACACGGCGGTATCGCCGCTGCCGGCAGGCGCGGTGGTGCTGCGGGGCTGGGGCACTGCGGGCTGGGGCGACGGCCGGGGCGCGGGACGGTCAGGGGATTCCTCCGGAAGGCCGTAGTCCCGGACGGCCTGCTCCGGCAGGGGCGGTTCCTCCGGCAGGGGCGGTTCCTCCGGCAGAGGGGGTTCTTCGTGAGCCGGCGGGGACGGGGGCGTCTCCCGCCGGGGGGCGGGACCCGGACGCGATGGTACGCCGCCCTGCTGCACGGCCTGCTCCAGCCGGGCCAGCCGCCGGTCAAAGGCGGTGAGGTCGCCGGACAGGCTCTCGTCGCACAGCTTCAGCAGGCACAGCTCCGCCGCCGTGCGGGGACGGATGCTGTCCGCCAGCGCGGCGCAGCAGCCCTGCAGTGTATCGGCCATGTACAGAAACCGGCTCATGGGCAAATCGCGGCCCAGATCGGTCAGGGTCCTGCGGTCGTAGACGCCTGACAGCAGAGCGGCGCCGCCCTCCGGCGCGGCCTTCATCACCGTCATGTCCCGTGCTAAGTCGCTGAGCTCGCCCAGCAGGGCGGCCACGTCCTTGCCGCCGCGATAGAGACGGTCGAACAGCGCCAGCGCGTCGGCGGCGTTCCGGGACAGCAGGCAGCGCATCAGCTGCAGCGTCTGGGTGCTGCCGGCCAGACCCAGCGTGTCCAGCACGGTGCGGCTGTCGATGTTGCCCTCCACGGCGCGGCACTGATCCAGCAGGCTCAGGGCATCACGGAGAGCGCCGTTGGCCATGCGGGCCAGGATCTCCGCGCCGTCCGCCGTCAGGGCGATGTCCTCCGCCGCCGCGATCTTCAGCAGCTGCTGCTCCATGTCCCGGGGCAGGATGCGCTTGAAGGAGAACCGCTGGCAGCGGGAGAGAATGGTGGCGGGCACCTTATGCAGCTCCGTGGTGGCCAGAATGAACAGCAAATGCTCCGGCGGCTCCTCCATGATCTTCAGCAGAGCGTTGAAGGCGTCCCGGGAGAGCATGTGCACCTCGTCGATGATGTACACCCGCTTTTTCAGCACGGAGGGGGGGTAGACCGCCTCCTCCCGCAGGGTGCGGGCGTCGTTGACGCTGCCGTTGGAGGCGGCGTCCAGCTCCGTCACATCCAGCAGCGTGCCGGCGTCGATGCCCCGGCAGCTGTCGCACTGGCAGCAGGGCGCGCCGTCCACGGGGCGCTCACAGTTGACGGCCTTGGCGAGGATGCGGGCGCAGGTGGTCTTGCCGGTGCCCCGGGTGCCGGTGAAAAGATAGGCGTGGCCCACGCGGCCCTCCGCCACCTGACGCTGGAGGGTATCGGTGATGTGGGACTGACCCACCACCTCCGAAAAGGTACGGGGGCGGTATTTGCGGTACAGGGCCTGATACATGGGCACACCTCCTGACAAAACAAAATGGAATGTCCTCCGCCCATAGCCGCGAAGCCGGCTTCCCCGCGGCACATGGATGATCCCTCTTAATGCTGCTCGGTTCCCCGCCTGACATGATTCGTGGGTATCCATTGCGCGAGACCGGCCCCGCAGCTATCGGCGGAGGACGAGTTCACCCAAGTATTTTACTACAAAACCGGACGCTTGGCAACAGTTTTTTGTCGAGGGGCTATCCCAGCAGCGTCCAGATGCCGTGGATGGCCATGCAAAGCGCCGCGCCCATGGCGGTGGGCAGCGCCGCCGCCAGCGCCGTCCAACGGGCGCTGCCCGTCTCCCGGAGGATGGTAAGGCAGGTGGTGCCGCAGGGGAAGTGCAGCAGGCACAGCACCAGCATGCACACCGCCGTCTGGGTCGTCCAGCCGTTGGCGGTGAGTACGGCGGACAGCTCCGCCAGACTGCCGTAGGCCGTCAGCGTACCGGTTTGCAGGTAGCCCATCAGCAGCACCGGCAGTACGATCTCGTTGGCGGGAAAGCCCAGCAGGAACGCCAGCAGCACCATGCCGTCCAGCCCCATGAGCCGTCCGGGGCCGTCCAGCGCGGCGGCCAGCGCCGTCAGCAGGGTGACGCCGCCCACGGATACGCTGCCCAGTATCCAGATGAGCAGGCCGGCGGGGGCGGCCACCGTCACCGCACGCCCCAGCACAAACAGCGTCCGATCCAGCAGGGAGCGCACCAGCACCTGCCCCACACGGGGCATCCGGTAGGGCGGCAGCTCCAGCGAGAAGGCGGACAGCTGGCCCCGCAGCACCGTGGCCGTCAGCAGGCGGGAGGACAGCAGCGTCATGGCCACGGCAAACAGGATGCACGCCAGAAACAGAGCTGTGGCCAGCAGGGAGCGTCCAAGGCCCAGCGTACCGCCCAGAAAAAACAGGCTGATGAGGGCGATAAGGGTGGGGAACCGGCCGTTGCAGGGGACGAAGGCGTTGGTGAGGATAGCCACCAGCCGCTCCCGGGGACTGTCGATGATGCGGCAGCCGGTGACGCCGCAGGCGTTGCAGCCGAAGCCCATGCACATGGTGAGGCTCTGCCGTCCGCTGCCGCCGGAGGCCCGGAAGAAGCGATCCATCAGAAAGGCTGCGCGGGGCAGGAGGCCCGCATCCTCCAGCAGGGTGAACAGCGGGAAGAAGATGGCCATGGGCGGCAGCATCACCGCCACCACCCACGCCGCCGTGCGGTACACGCCGTCCACCAGCGCGCCCTGCACCCACCACGGCGCGCCGGAGAGCAGCGTCCGCAGCGGCTCCTGCAGCGCCATGAGCCACCGGCTCAGCAGGGCGGAGGGGGCGTTGGCGCCCCAGATGGTCAGCCAGAACACCGCGCCCAGCAGCAGGAGCATCACCGGGATGCCGGTGGCGGGGCCGGTAAGCAGACGATCCAGCCGCCGGTCGCGGGCGTGGACATCCTCCGGACGGGAGGAAAGGCAGGCGTCGGCGATCTCTGCCGCACGGCGGGCTACGGCGGCGCTGCTGTCGCTGTCCAGCGGCGTCCATGCGTCCTCCGTGACGGGGCGGCGGGCCATGTTCAGCACCGCTGTGCGCAGGGCGTCCAGTCCCTGCCCGCTGCGGGCCGCCGCCGTTACCACCGGCACGCCGAGGCCGCGGGAGAGAGCGTCCGTGTCCACGGCGACGCCCTTTTTCCGGGCCTCGTCCATCAGGTTCAGGCACAGCACCAGCCGGGGCGTGCGGCAGCGGAGCTGCACCGCCAGCAGCAGGTTGCGCCGCAGGCAGGTGGCGTCCGCCACCACCACCGTCACGTCGGCGCTGCCGCCGCAGATGAAGTCCCGGGCCAGCTGCTCCTCCGGCGAGTCCGCCCGCAGGGAATACGTCCCCGGCAGGTCGATGAGCCGGAAGGACGCGCCCTGCCAGATGTATGTACCCTCCGCCACCGCCACCGTCTTGCCGGGCCAGTTCCCGGTGTGCTGGTGCATGCCCGTCAGGGCGTTGAATACCGTGGACTTCCCCACGTTGGGGTTGCCCGCCAGCGCCGCTGTGTACTGCTCCATGGCCGTCTCCTCCTTTTTGCAGGCTGCTTCCGGCCATCCTATGCGGCGGCGGGGCGGCGGGTGCAAAAAGAAACCGTGCACCCATGGGTGCGCGGCTGCGTTTGCCGGTTTCCGGCAAACGCAGAAAAGCACAACCGCCTTCCGGCGATCGTGCTTTTGGGCGCTGCGGCGGGGATCGGACGTGCAGGACACCCCTGATGGGTTTCCTGCACACATCCTTCCTTTCCGAAGAGCGGAGAAGCTGCGGCGCACGAGGGAAACACGCATCATGCGCAAAAAGAAACCGCGCACCGAGAGGTGCGCGGTTTCTTTTTGGTAAAGGAGAGAGAATAACAATGTCACTTACATGCTTTCTGATGCTATCATAGCACGGCCGCTCCGAAAGTCAACGGGTTTGTGAGAGGATTCACAAATTGTTTACAAGCCCCCTGCAAAAGCGCCCTTGACATTCCGCTGACATCGTGCTAATATTTAGCGCACTAATAATTCGCGTGCGAAATAAAGGAAGGAGACCCATTGTGAAACCGTGTATCACAGAGCGGCCGGAGCATTTCGGCCCGCTGTTCGGCTACTGCGACCATCAGGTGCAGAAGCTGATGGTGCGCAAGCTGCGGCAGTATGACGTATCGCCCATGCAGTGCCGGACGCTGACCTACCTCCACGAGGCGGAGGGCGAGGTCAACCAGAAGCAGCTGGAGCGGCACCTGATGGTGAAGCCCAGCACGGTCAACGGTATCGTTGACCGGCTGGAGGAAAAGGGCATGCTGCGGCGCACCGCCAGTCCCACCGACGGGCGCTGCCGCATTCTGGCGCTGACGCCCCAGGGCATGCAGTTTTATGATAAGTTCACCGCCATCGTGCAGGAGGTCAACGCCTGTCTGGAGAAGGGCTTCTCCCCGGAGGAGGTGCGGACGCTGACATCGCTGCTGCTGCGGGTGGCGAAGAATCTCACGGAGGAGGGTGACGTATGCTGAAAAAGCTTGCCCCGTATACGCGGGGCTACCGGTTGTACGTCATGCTGGGCGTGCTGTTCTCGGCGGGCGAGGCCGTGCTGGAGCTGGAGCTGCCGCAGGCCATGAGCGAGATCGTGGACGTGGGCATTGCCGGCGGAGACAGGAGCTACATTCTGCTGACGGGCCTGAAGATGTTCCTGATGGCCATGGCGGCGCTGGGCTGCGGCGTGGGCGCGGCGGTGCTGGCCGCCAAGGCGGCCATGGGCTTCGGCGCCAATCTGCGGCAGGCGGAGTATGAGCAGGTGCAGCGGTTCTCCTTTGCCAATATCGAGCACTTTTCCACCGCCAGCCTCATCACGCGGCTGACCAACGACGTGTCGTCGGTGCAGATGACGCTGTTCATGGGCATGCGCATGTGCGTCCGGGCGCCGGTGATGCTGGTGACGGCGCTGGTGAAGGCCATGGAGATCAGTCTGGATCTGAGCCAGGTGTTTCTGGTGGCGGTGCCGCTGCTGATCATCGCGGTGGTCATCGTCATCCGCTATGTGGGGCCGTTCTTCACGGCGCTGCAGAACGCCACGGACGACCTGAATCTGGTGGTGCAGGAGAATCTGAATGCCGTCCGCGTGGTAAAATCCTTCGTCCGGGAGGATGAGGAGGAGAAGAAGTTCCGCGTCCGCAGCGACCGGCTGCGGGACACGGCGGAGAGGGCCTTCGGCTTCGTGGTGATGTTCATGCCCATCATGATCATGATCATGGGCGGCACCATCGTTTCCCTGATGTGGCTGGGCGGCCACGACGTGGCGGAGGGCACCCTGCTCTCCGGCGACCTGATGGCGTTTTTCACCTACGCCAGCGAGATCCTGATGTCGCTGATGATGGTATCCATGGTGCTGATGTTCCTGACCCGGGCCATCGCCTGCGGCAAGCGCATCGTGGAGGTGCTGGACGAGCAGCCCCAGATCACCGACGCGCAGGCCGATCCGGCGCTGACCGTGGAAAATGGCGACATCCGGTTTGAGCATGTGTATTTCAAGTATCATCCCACAGCGGAGGACTGGAATCTGACGGACATCGACCTGCACATCGAAAGCGGCATGACCGTGGGTATCCTCGGCGGCACCGGCAGCGCCAAGACCACGCTGGTGAGCATGATCCCCCGGCTGTACGAGGTGGATAAAGGCGCCGTCTGCGTGGGCGGCCACAACGTAAAGGACTATACCATGGAGGCGCTGCGGAGCGGCTGCGCTATGGTGCTGCAAAAGAACACGCTGTTCTCCGGCACTATCCGGGAGAATCTGCGCTGGGGCAGAGCGGATGCCACCGACGCCGAGATCGAGGAGGCCTGCCGCATGGCCTGCGCCGACGAGTTCATCCGGCGGATGCCCGACGGCTACGACACCTATATCGAGCAGGGCGGCACCAACGTGTCCGGCGGGCAGAAGCAGCGCCTGTGCATCGCCCGGGCCATTCTGCGCCGTCCCAAGGTGCTGATCCTGGACGACTCCACCAGCGCGGTGGATACCGCCACGGACGCCAGGATCCGCGGCGCGCTGAAGACGGCGCTGCCCGGCACCACCAAGCTTATCATCGCCCAGCGCATCACCTCCGTGATGGATGCGGATATGATCCTGGTGCTGGACGACGGTCATGTGGTGGGGCAGGGCACCCACACGCAGCTGATGGAGCGCTGCGAGATCTACCGCGAGGTCTATGAATCCCAGCAGGAAGGGGTGAGCATCGATGGCTGACACGAGACAAACAAACCGACCTCGGGGCGGGCACGGTCATGGCCCCGGCAGCCATGGCTTCCAGCGGCCCAAGGACATAAAGGGCACGTTCCGGAAGCTGATGGGCTATGTAGGCCGGTACAAGGGCTCGCTGGTGCTGGTGGCGGTATGCCTTGTGGTCAGCTCCGGCGCCAGCGTGGCCACCAGCTATATGCTCAAGCCGCTGCTGAACAGCTATATCATCCCCGGCGATTTTCCGGGACTTTTTAAGATGCTGCTGCTGATGGGCGGGCTGTTCGCCCTCAGCTCCCTGTGCTCCTATGCCTATGCCCGTATCATGGTCCATGTGGCGCAGCACACGGTGGCCGCGCTGCGGCAGGATCTGTTCGACCGGCTGCAGGAGCTGCCCGTCAGCTACTACGACCGGCACCAGTCCGGCGACCTGATGAGCCGGTTTACCAACGATATCGACACCATTTCGGAAATGCTGAACAGCAGCTTCGCCAGCATCATCTCCAATGTGCTGACCTTTGTGGGCACGGTGGTGATGATGATCGTGCTGAATCCATGGCTGACACTGATCACCTTCCTGTTCCTTGGCCTGATGGCCGTGGTCGTCAAGACCATCGGCGGCCGCAGCCGCACCAATTTCCAGCGGCAGCAGGCGGCGCTGGGCGCCATGAACGGCTATATCGAGGAGATGATCGAGGGACAGAAGGTCATCAAGGTCTTTAACCACGAGGACGAGGCCATCACACGCTTCACCGGGCTCAACGGCAGCTACCGGGACGCGGCCACTGCGGCCCAAGCCTACGCCGGTATGATGATGCCCGCCATGGGCAACCTCAGCAAGATCAACTACGCCGTCACCTGCTGCGTCGGCGGCCTGCTGGCCATCGGCGGCGTGTTCGATGTGGGCTCGCTGGGCGCGTACCTGCTGTACGTCAAGCAGGTCAGCCAGCCCGTGGGGCAGATCAGCCAGCAGATCAATACACTGCTTGCGGCTGCTGCCGGCGCCGAGCGCATTTTTGCCGTCATGGAGGAGCAGCCGGAGGCGGACGATGGCAAGACCGTCATCGTCCGGGTGGAGAAAAACGGGGATACTCTGACAGAGACGGCGGAGCGCACCGGCCACTGGGCGTGGAAAAAGCCGGATGGCACACTGGTGGAGCTGCGGGGCGACGTGCGGTTCGACCATGTGACCTTCTCCTACGACGGGGAAAAGACCGTGCTGAGCGACGTGTCCCTGTTTGCCAAGCCCGGCCAGAAGATCGCCTTCGTCGGCTCCACCGGCGCGGGCAAGACCACCATCACCAACCTCATCAACCGCTTTTACGATGTGCAGCAGGGCACCATCACCTATGACGGCATCGACGTGAAGGACATCGCCAAGGATTCCCTCCGCCGCTCGCTGGGCATCGTATTGCAGGACACCCACCTGTTCACCGGCACCGTGGCGGACAATATCCGCTACGGTAAGCTGGACGCCACGGACGAGGAGGTGCGCGCCGCTGCCAAGCTGGCCAACGCCGACGCCTTCATCCGCCACCTGCCCCAGGGCTACGATACCGTTATCACCGGGGACGGAGGCAGCCTCAGTCAGGGTGAGCGGCAGCTGCTGGCCATTGCACGGGCCGCCGTGTCCGACCCGCCGGTGCTGATTCTGGACGAGGCCACCAGCTCCATCGACACCCGCACCGAGACGCTGATCGAGCGGGGCATGGACTCCCTGATGGAGGGCCGTACGGTGTTCGTCATCGCCCATCGCCTGTCCACCGTCCGTAACAGCCAGGCCATTCTGGTGCTGGAGCAGGGCCGCATCATTGAGCGCGGCGACCACGCCGAGCTGCTGGCCCAGCACGGCAAGTACTACCAGCTCTATACCGGTCAGGCGGAGCTGAGCTGAATCGTTTTCCCAAAATCGAACATACTAAGGAGGAGCTACCCATGACCGAACAGACGCTTTGCCAAAAAGCCATTGCCATGCTGGACATGGCCTACGTCCCCTACTCCCACTTTCCCGTGGGCGCGGCCCTGCTGTGCAAGGACGGCACGGTATTCACCGGCTGCAATGTGGAGAATGCCGCCTACGGCGCCACCATCTGCGCCGAGCGCACCGCCATCTTCAAGGCCGTCAGCGAGGGGCACCGGGACTTCGAGACGCTGGTCATCGCCGGGCGCAGCGACGACTACTGCGTCCCCTGCGGAACCTGCCGTCAGGTGATGATGGAGTTCGCGCCCGAGCTCACCGTCATCTGCCTGAACAAAAACGGCGAGAGCAAAAAGTTTGCCCTGAAGGAGCTGCTGCCTTACGGGTTCGACCAGTCCTGGTTATAAGGGCCGGCGGTTATTTTCCGCCAACTCGTCGTTGCGGGCGCTTGCAATAAACCCATTATTCCTGCGCTTCCGCGCCTCAATTTGACGGAAAATCCCGCGCCGGCGGCGTTTGGCAGGAGTTTCCAAGGAACAAAATACAGCGCGGCTGCGTCCTATCCACAGCCGCGCTTTTTCCCCTGCGCGGGACATTCAAAATTTTGGAGGACATTTCCATGAAAAAGATCGTATCCCTTGTGCTGGCAGCCCTGCTGGTGCTGAGCCTGGCCGCCTGCGGCAGCAAGGACAATGCCAGTGACGGCAACCCCGTATGGCCCACCAGCGCCCTGAACATACTGGAGACGGTATGGAACACCTACGGCGAGGACGAGAAGTTTGCCGTTGCCGGCGGCGATTTCTCCGAGGCCAACGCCCGTGAGGACGCTCCCGGCGTCTTCGGCCTGAAGGACCGTGCGCTGGCGGACAGCGAGCTGGGCCTGCCGGAAACCGCTGAGGTGGACGAGGCCGCGTCCCTTGTCCACATGATGAACGCCAACACCTTCACCGCCGCTGCCTACCACGCCACCGGCGACACCGCCGAGCTGGCACAGCAGCTGCGGGACAACATCATGCAGCGCCAGTGGATGTGCGGCTTCCCCGACAAGCTGGTCGTGGCCGAGGTGGGCGACGAGTATGTGGTCACCGTCTTCGGTGCGGATGAGCTGGTGGACACCTTCATGACCCACCTGAACGGCATCTACGGCGTCAGCGCCGTCCACACCGCTTACGACGAGGCCATTCTGTGACACGGAGGCTGGTGCAGCGGGGCGCGTTCCTGCTGATGGCGGCGGCGCTGGTGCTGGGGATATCCCGTATCCCCGCGCCTGCGCCGGAGCCGGAGACGCCCGCGCCGGAGGATGTGGTGTACGTCTACAACGGCTACGCCGCCAAGACGGATGCTCCTTTCGATGCAGATTCGCTGGATCGCGCCGCCTATCGCTTCCGGCACCTGTACGATCTGTACTTTGCCGGACGCACCGTCTATCTGGCGGTGGTACCGGATAAGGCGCAGTTCACCGTGCCGCCGGAGGGCTACGCCCCCGGCGGCGCGGCGGAGACGACGGACTATCTATGCGGCGCGCTGGACTTTTTGACGCCGGTGGATATTGCCGCCGGTCTGACGCTGGCGGACTACTACCGCACCGATCCCCACTGGCGGCAGGAGCGGCTGCGTCCCACGGCGGACACCCTGCTGACCGCCATGGGCGCGCCGGTACCCGCCACGCGAGACGAGACGCTGTGCGCGCTGGAGGGGGATTTCCACGGCAGCTACTGGGGAAAGACCGTGGCGCCGCTGGAGCCGGACACGCTGTCCTATCTGACCTCCCCCGCGCTGGAGAGCTGCACCGTCCATAACTACGAGACGGACACCGACGGCGGCGTATACGACTTCGCCGCCGCGCAGGACGCGCCCTACGACCTGTTTCTGTCCGGCAGCCGCTCCCTGCTGCGCATCGACAACCCCAACGCCCTGTCCGGCAGGACGCTGGTGGTGTTCCGGGACTCCTTCGGCAGCAGCATCATCCCGCTGCTGTCGGAGAGCTACCGCACGGTGTACGCCGTGGACATCCGATATCTGGCCTCCGACCGGCTGGGGCGCGTCGTGGACTTTCCCGATGACGCAGACGTGCTGCTTTTATACAGCACCACCGTCCTGCACAACAGCATCACCCTGAAGTGACCGGCGGCATAGACTGGTATGGACACCTTATGAGGAGGCCGTGCCGCATGACGCAAACACTGGCGCAGCTGTCGCCCGGAGAGAGCGGCCGCGTGGCCGCGCTGGACTTTCCGTCCAAGAAAGCCCGCCGCATGGAGGATCTGGGATTTCTCCCCGGCCAGCGGGTCACCGCGCTGCACACCGCACCCTTCGGCGGGATCACCGCCTATCAGGTGCTGGACACCGTGATCGCTCTGCGGGACACCGACGCCCGCCGCATCACATTACAGTAAAAAGATGACGCTCCGCACAGGCGGAGCGTCATCTTTTTACTGTTGCTGCCGGGCGATGTCAGAAGGACACCATCTCATTGGCGGGCTTGGTGGTGGCGGCCACGCTGCTGACATACAGCACGGGGCCTTCGCCCTGATAGGCATCGCACTTCTCCTTCTTCACGGTGGCGTGGATCTTCACCCACTCCTTGTCCCGGAAGTTCTCCAGTCCCTCGCCCCGGCAGACCAGCGCCAGAAACTGCATATCCTTGTCACAGCAGACCATGGCGAAGCGGCCCGGGCAGTGGACGCCCTTGAACTTCTTGGAGTGGCACATGATGGCCTTGAAGGACACCTCCACCCCCTCGTAGCGGCCGGGGTTGTCCATCATGTCCACATACCAGATGCCGTAGTCGTCGTCGGGCACATCCAGCTTGCCGCCGGACAGGTCGAAGGGGGACATCTCCGGCGTCACATACTCCTCGCTGGTGCCGTCGGTGTTCTCCAGATAGATGTCGGCGCGGCGGTTCACCATTCGCAGATTGCGGCTGCGCAGCTGGGTGCGGAGCTGCTCGTTGCAGCGGTTGAAGATCAGCAGGTCGGCGTTGGAGATCTTTTCCATCATCAGCTGGCCCATGTTGCGGACGTAGGGCTCAAAGGTGTTGGCGTCCACAAGGCACATGATCTGATAGAGGATCCAGTTGGCGGGCAGGCCCTCCCGGTACAGCGGCTCGATGGCCCACATGCCGTTGTACTCGATGATGACCTGCTTGGGGCGGTACTGCTTTTCCAGCTTCTTGAAAAGCTCCGGCGTCAGCTGCTCCGGCTCGTCAATGGTGTAGGTGAACACGTTGCCCAGCACCTTGGGATCGTAGGCCGTCTCGCCCTCCTCACAGCACAGCAGCAGCGTCCGATCCTCGGCAGCGAAGCCGTCCTGCAGGATGCCGTTGATGAAGCTGGTCTTGCCGGAATCCAGAAAACCGGCGATGAGATAAACAGGAATATCCATACGGTGTACCTCGTGTCTTACAGGCCGAACAGCGCGGCCAGCTTGTCCTCCTTCAGCTGGGAGCCGATGACGCACAGGCGGCCGGTGTAGTCGGCGGCGCCGAAGCGCACCTGATGCTCCTCCGGCACGAAGTCGAAGTGCAGCCACTTGCCGTCCTCGCTGTGGACGATGCCCTTGGCCCGGAGAATGGCGCCGTAGTCGCCGCTGTCCAGCGCGGTGAGGATACGATCCAGCCCGGCCTCGGTGAAGGCCTTCACCGTCTCCACGCCCCAGCTGGTGAACACCTCGTCGGCGTGATGATGGTGATGGTGGCAGCCGCAATGGGGATCGTCGCACGCCTCACCGTCGTGGTGATGGTGCTCGTGCTCATCGTGGTCGTGATGATGCTCGTGCTCCTCGTCGTGGTCGTGGTGGCGGCAGCAGTGCTCGTGGTCGTGGTCATCGTCGTGGTCATGGTGATGATGGTGGTGCTCTGCCTCGTCTGCCTCGTGCTCCGCCCGCATCCGGGCCAGCAGCTCGTCAGCCAGCGACACCTTTTCAATGGCGCTGAGGATGGTCCTGCCGTCCAGCTCGTCCCACGGCGTGGTGAGGATGGCGGCGTTGGGATTCTTCTCCCGCAGCAGGGCCACGGCAGCCTCCAGCTTCTCCTGGTTCAGCTTCTGGGTGCGGGAGAGGATGATGGTGCCGGCAGACTCGATCTGGTTGTTGTAGAACTCGCCGAAGTTCTTCATGTAGACCTTCACCTTGGTAGCGTCGGCCACGGTGACGAAGCTGTTGAGCCGCATGTCCGGCACGTCCTTGACGGTGTTTTCCACCGCCACGATCACATCGCTGAGCTTGCCCACGCCGGAGGGCTCGATGAGGATGCGGTCGGGGGCGAACTGCTGATGTACGTCCTTCAGGGCCTTGTTGAAGTCGCCCACCAGCGAGCAGCAGATGCAGCCGGAGGACATCTCACTGATCTGGACGCCGGACTCCTTCAGGAAGCCGCCGTCAATGCTGATCTCACCGAACTCGTTTTCGATGAGCACCAGCTTCTCGCCCTGAAACGCCTCGGCCAGCAGCTTCTTGATGAGCGTGGTCTTGCCCGCGCCCAGGAAACCCGATACGATGTCGATCTTTGTCATAGTAAAACCTTCTTTTCTCTGCCGCCTGCGGCGGCACATATTTTTTCTCTCATATCATAGCCTATTTTTCTGAAAATGCAAGTGGGCACGAGGAAAAACCTGTCCCGCCGCAGGTGTTTTGACAGCAGAAGGGCGCAGGGAGGTGCTTTTTCCCTGCGCCCCTGCGCCGTTACCAGCTGGTGTTCTCCCCGTCGTTGAGGAAGCCGTCGCTGTCGTGGACATAGCCGTTCTCCAGCATCTGACGGAAGGTGGCAGTGCTCTCCGCGCCCCGCCGCAGGGCGCTGCGGCCCATACGGGCGTTGTCCCGCGTGTTCTCCTGTGAGCCGGCGGCGCCGCCTACGCCGGCGCCGGGCTGGGCGGGCGTGTCGGTGCCGTTCTGCCAGCTGCCGCCGGCGCCGTCGTCCCGTTGGGCGTTCTGGCTCTGGTTGGTGCCGGGCCTGTCCTGATCGGCGGTACCCGGGTTGTTCCGGTTTTCCTCGCCGCAGGCCGTCAGTGCCGCAGCCAGCACCAGCACGGCCAGCATCGTAAAAATCTGCTTCATGTTGAAGTGACCTCCTTTTGCTCATTGTGCGCGTTGCGCCGCAGTTAGTATCCGCCCGCTGTGGCGTTTGTAGACCCGTGGAATACTGGCGGAGCTTGCATTTTCTGGCTTTTCTCCCGGTTTCGCAAAAAACTGTTGACAAAGGGCGTCAGCATGTGGTATAGTAACTCGTGCCTGTCGAGGATGACATGGCGGCGTAGCTCAGTTGGCTAGAGCATGCGGTTCATACCCGCAGTGTCACCGGTTCAAATCCAGTCGCCGCTACCAGACCGGAGAGATGCGCAGGCATCTCTCCGGTATCCCTCGACTTACAAACACGGCCCGTTGGTCAAGTGGTTAAGACACGGCCCTTTCACGGCTGTAACATGGGTTCGAGTCCCGTACGGGTCACCACTTCGGCAATCCGTTTCGGGCTGCCGAATATGGAGGCTTAGCTCAGCTGGTTAGAGCGCCTGCTTCACACGCAGGAGGTCACTGGTTCGAGTCCAGCAGTCTCCACCAAAAAGTTCCTGATTTCTTACGAAATCAGGAACTTTTTCTGTTTATGTCTTCAAATAGTGACGCGGCATTTTGGCGTTTTTCGCATGACCCAAACCGTGACCCAAAAGCCGAGAGGTCAGGAAAGCACCGGAGAGGGACGGATGGCATCATCCGTCCCTCTCCGACTATTTTGCGGGCTACATGGTCTGGCTGATGACGCTGCCGATGGTGTCGGCGGCGGAGCGCTTCATCCCCTCCGTGGCGTGGGTGTAGGTGCTGAGAGTGAAGCCCGCGTCATAGTGTCCCAGTGCGCCGGACAGCGTCTTGACGTCCACGCCGTACTTGAGGGACAGCGTGGCGAAGGTGTGCCCTTACGGTATAATTACGACAAACCGGAAAAGCCCCGT
>UMHX01070813.1_pt1 | contig 17907 bp, 18 predicted proteins | sample 1965651 | NCBI WGS metagenome assembly UMHX01 (sample SAMEA4836109, study PRJEB28245) | human gut metagenome | biome: gut microbiome; material: fecal sample | place: Denmark | collected 2008 | reverse complement strand
AGAGCTTCCTTGTTACCAAAAACAAGGACGGCGAAGCAAGCTTCACGACCTGCGGGCAGATAGTAAAGGCGGACGCAGATAATCACTATGTCACAGGCATTGTCTATGAGCCTATGGTAAAAGACTCACAGGGCAACTTCATGACAGAAGACGAGATAGTCAAGGCGGCAAGGTGGTATGCAAAGAACGGCAATATGGTTGATGTTCAGCATAGCTTCTCGCCGCTTTCTTCGGCTTCGGTCGTAGAGAGCTGGGTTGCAAAAGCGGATTTTTCGCTCGGCGACAAAGCGGTCAAAAAAGGCACTTGGCTGATGACGGTAGAGATTTCAGACGATAAAATCTGGAACCGCATTGAAAAAGGCGAGATTACCGGCTTTTCAATGGGCGGTGTCGGTGAGTATGCTACCGAAGACGTTGACATTGACAATCTCGAAAAATCATTTAGTGATGCCACTCCGAAGAAGCGCAGAGGTATCATAAAAACACTGCTGTCATTACTTGACGGCGAAAAACAGGAGGAAACAGAAGTGACAAAGGACGAAATGAAGGCTATCGTTTCTGAAACGATAGAAAAGTCTGCCGGCTCTATTGCGGCGGAAGTTGCTAAGATCATCAAGGAAGAAGCTCAGTCGGCAGATAGCGGCACATCGCAGGCAAGTTCCGAGAAAAAGAGTGCAGAGGCCGACAACACAAAGGACGCCGAGAAAAAGGAAGAACCTCTCACAAAAGAAGAAATCGGCGAAATGATTACTCAGGCAGTCAAGGAGGCAGTTCCTGCAATGCTCAAGGAAGCTCTTGCCGCACAGAGAGGCACAACACAGCAGAGCGATGAGGCTGACGTAAACAAGTCTAAGGACGGTGCTCAGAAGAAGCACTATCTTGCAGGTATCATCTAAGGAGGAAAAAGAACCATGTTCCAGAACGAAGAGATCATCAAAGGTACAATTACCACCAACTCCATTTCAAGCGGTCTGCTTAATCCTGAACAGGCTAAGCAGTTTATCAAGCAGACATTTGACGCTACACCGCTTGCAAGTGCAGTACGTCACGAAATGCGCAGAGCAAGAACGGGCTACATTGACAAGATCGGCATTGCAAAGCGTATCGTGAGAAAGAAAGTCGAAAACACCGACGATGGCTACAGAGCAACTGTAACACCGTCACAGGTTGAGTACAAGACAACGGCCATAAGATTACCCTGGGAGATTACGGGCGAAACGCTCAGAGAAAACATCGAGGGACAGAGTTTTGAAGCAACAGTTACAAATCTCATGACTACACAGCTCGGTGTAGACCTCGAAGACCTCTATCTCAACGGCGACGAGGCAACACCTGCACAGTATGACACAGGTAAGAAGGACGGAGAAACAAATCCGATTATGGCGGCTACTCCCGATTACGACTTCTTATCTATCAATGACGGCTGGATCAAGCAGATTAAGGCTAACGGACACATCGTTGACGTTTCAAGCAAAAACAGCGGTGCAATGTCACTTGATATGTTCTATGATGCGCTGAAGTCCATGCCGAACAAGTACAATAACGGCAAGCTCCGTTGGGTTATGTCACCCCACAGAGCGCAGGAGTGGGAACTTTACCTGCTCAACAAGGCTATTACAGCCGGTGGCATGATACCTCAGTCAATGTACAACGAGCCTGCAAAAATCCCTGTAATTTCTTGTCCGTCAATTGCTGATGACTGCATTCTGCTTACTGACCCCAACAACCTTATCGTTGTTAATACATACGGTGTTCAGATCCGCAAGACAGATACCGACAAGGAATCTATTATGCAGGATAAGATTTTCTATGCGGTGCATCTTGACTTTGACGCAATTATCGAGGAAGCTGATGCAACAGCTATCATCACAGGTATTGCATAATACAGGAGGGTGCTATGTATAAGTTAAGACTTATCAAGGGGCTTTCATATAGTGGGGCTGTTTCTGCAACAAGGAACAGCCCTTTTGTATCGGTTGAAAACAAGGATATTGCCGACAAGCTTATTGCAGACGGCTATTTTGAACCTGTCGAAACCGCAGAAAAGCCTATTGAATATAAGGACCTGCCGCTTGACGAGTTAAAGTCTATTGCCGCCGAGCGTGGCATTGATATAACATCGTTAAAGAAAAAGGCGGATATTGTAAAAGCGATAACCGACCTTGAAGCTGACAACGCAGAATGCGAGGCTGATTACGGTGAGTGTGACGTGGATAACAGCTGATGAGCTGAGGAGCTACACAAACTATCCGTCAGTAAAAAGTAGGAGCGATAATCAGCTTGCCATAGATATAAAGCGAGCTATGGCGGCAATCACGAACTACACGCATAACAATTTTGCTGACGGTGAGATACCCGAAAATGTGAAAACGGCTTGCTTACTGCTTGCGGAAGCTTACGCTTATAACGCAATGGCAACAAGCAAAGAAATGAAGTCGGAAACATTCGACGATTATTCGTACACGGCCAATGACACGCTTGTAAGCATATCTGACTTAAATCTTGCTCCTTTGCTTGACGAGTATGTGATATCAGTACAGAGCGGAAAGGTCGTTATGAATTTAAGAAAGCTGTAAAAGGAGGCGGTACAATGAGTTTAGACGCTTTGCTAAATCACAAATGCAACATCTATCACTTGCAGTCTGTTGAAAAACAGGTTGGCTATGGCTTGCCTGTTACAAAAGAGTTTAAATACTCCGATGAGCCTGACTGCACAGATGTTAAATGCCATTTTTGTACCGCCAATACAGGCTTGAGCCTTCAGACTGTCCCTGCGTATAACGCCGTATCCGCATCTATAAAGCTGGTGCTTCCTGCATCTACAGATGTCCGTATCAATGATAAAATTGTTGATACGGAAACCGGATACGAATACACCGCCGAAGTGCCGAGAAATATCCGTAATCATCATATTTTTGTTATGTTGACTCGCAGAGAGGAACAGAAGAAGATATGAACAAGAAGTATGTAAGCTTTGATTACTCGCAGATAGAAGCTTATCTGCATAAATTTGAAGAACTGCGTCCCCGTGTCGAGCAGGTTATAAACAACGTGCTGAATGAATGGGGAATAATCTTTTTGAACAAAGTTACAGATAACATCATAGAGTGCAAGTCTGTAGTAACATCAAACATGATCGCAAGCTTTACGTTTGGGGGCACCAACAGTATATGGGAAGTCGATAAGAACTCGATTACTGTAGGCAGCAAGGTCAGGTACGCTTACCTTGTTGAAAACGGACATTGGAACATGGGGGAAGATGTTACTCACAGGTTTGTTCCCGGCTACTGGAAAAGCGGCGATACGGGTGATAAGTTTGTCTATGATCCAACCGCTAAGGGCGGAATGATGTTGAAACGGCAGTATATTGAAGGCAAAAAATTTTTTGCTAAAGCTCTTCTGGAAATGGAAGGGCAGATAGGCAAGATATTTGACAGCTACATGGCGGAGCTGTTGGATATATTCTGACAATGTGTGTGAGGTGGAAGAATGATTATTACAAGCGAAACGGCAAGTATTGCAAGATTCATCATCGAGAACGCCGTGGAGGGTACAGTGCCGTATTATGAAGAAATGCGAGAGAATTTTGCTGTTCCGTCTGTTTTCTTCCCCTCGCCCGTTGTTTCTTCAAGCGAACACACCGTTTCCTCGTATTCGTTTATATACAGCTGGAGCGTGGTTGTGTTTGCGACTAATGACGATTTAGCGTATGAAAACGCTATAAGGATTGCAAAAGCAATTCGTGACAATGCTATGCTGATCCCTGTCGTTGACTCTGACGGTCAGCCGACGGATGATTATATACGCATAACAAAATGCGAAATAAACGCAAATGATAGTTGTGCCAAAAGCATAGACATTGGCTGGCGAAGCACTGAATTTTACAGAGATGTAAGAGAGGTTAAGCCTACAGCTGATGATGTGATGTGCTCTATCTCAAGAAAGGAGAATACATGAGCAAAAACACTAATGCAACAACAGCAAAGAGCGAAAAAACGGAGCTTGTTTTCACTGTAAAACAGCTTCGTCAGCACGCTTTAAAGCTGTTCGGAGTAACTGTCAGCACATTTGACGGTGCTGTTTACGGGCTTGCAGAAGACGCAAAGTTTACCGTAAACGAAATGGCAGAAAAAATAAGGCAGTGGCAGTCAAAGGAGGTAAAGTAACAAATGGCAGGTGGAAGATTTGACAAACGTACCGGAAAGACACGCCCCGGTACCTATATCAACTTTGAGAGCTCGGTTACCGAGCTGATACAGTCGTCTGACAGAGGTGTTGTGATACTGCCTCTTATTGGTCATGATTACGGACCTGAAGGCGAGTTTATCACCATTGACAACGGCTCTCCCGATGAGCATTACAACAAACTTGGTTACAGCGTTTATGACGCAGGCAATCAGTTTATGCTTATGATAAGAGAGGCGTTAAAGCTCGCAAAAAGCGTAATCGTATATATGCCCAAAACGGGTACTAAGGCAACAGGTACAGGCGGTGGCCTGACCGGTACAGCTAAGTACGGCGGTACACGAGGCAATCAGTTTTCTTTCTCTGTTGCTTCAAACGCCGCAAGCGGCTGGGACGTAAATGTTTATATCGCAGGAACGGTTGTTGAGGAGTTTGTCGGCATCACCAACGCCGCACAGCTGACAAGCGAATACATTGATTTCGTTGCTTCGTCCGACATAGAAGCTGTGGCAGGCGTTGCTCTTGAAGATGCAACAGCTTCAGAAGCATCAAACAGCGATATAACAGCTTTCCTCGATAAGCTCGAAAGCATAACGTTTAATACACTTGCATTCCCTTCGACAGAACAGTCGTTACAGACGGCTTGTAAGTCAAAAATCGTTTATATGCGTGAGAATATGGGACGTTGTGTAAACGCCGTTCTGCCTAATTTTGCGGGCAATTACGAGGGCATTATCAACGTTACCAACTCCGTAATACTGAGCGATGCAACGCTTACAGTTCCACAGGTAACAGCATGGGTAGCGGCGGCTTATGCTTCGGCAACTGAAACGCAGTCAAACACCTATCTGAAATATGATGGTGCCGTTGCCGTAAATGGCTTAAAGACACACGAAGAAAGCATTACCGCTATCAATGGCGGCGAATTTTTCTTTACGAACCTTGAAGACGGCTCGGTAGCGGTTGAATACGACATCAACAGCCTTATTTCGTTCGGTGACGGTAAAGACTCAAGCTACAGAAAAAACCGTGTAATCCGTGTTCTTGACGCTATTGCAAAGTCTATTCAGGATAATTTCCCGCCTAACAAGTTCGACAACGATGAGGACGGCTGGAACATCATGGAGGGCATAGGCGTTTCACTGCTCAAGGAATACGAGGAAGAAGGGGCTATAAAGAATGTCGACACCGAAGCGGACTTTCTTGTTGATAAGGTGCGTTCTTCCGGTGATTCAACGTATTTCGATGTAGCAATCACTCCCGTAGACAGCGCAGAAAAGCTGTATTTCTCGGTAACCACAAGATAAGGAGGTAACAGAAATGCGTAACGATATATCAATCAGAAACGGCAAGATAATGCTTGACGGTTACACAGTCTATGACGGTGTAAACTGCACTATCACGGCAACTCCCGAAGTGCAGACAAGCAAGTGTATTGGAGATAAGGGCGAAAGCTCTCGCTGGATGGACATAAAGTATACTGGCGCTATTACACGTCGTAGGGCTACACCTTGGCTTAGGAACAAGCTTAATGCTTACTTAAATACGGGTAAAACACCTACGTTTACAATCCAGGGTACGATGAACGATAAGGCTTCGGACTACTACAAGAAAAACAAATCAATAACTACAACGGCTACAGGTTGCGTTATCACGAGCGACATCAAGCTTTTGGAGCTTGATGTTACAGGTAACTTCCTTGAGGATCAGATCAACTTTAACGCATACAGCGTTGTAACGAAGTAAATAAAAACAACTCGGAGCGAGCTATAAAAAGCCGCTCCGAAGTTTTATTATAAGGAGAAAAAACAGTATGAAAAAGAATTTATCCTATTTTATGAAGAAAAACAGAGAGCCCGAAGTCGTTTCTGTGTTAGGTCCTGAAAGCTTTGTAGACGAAAACGGCGCTCGAATCATGTTCCAGATAAAGAAGTTAAGCACAGCCGATATCCGCAAGATCAACAATGGGTATAAGGATAAGCGTGTTGCTTATGGCAAAAACGGCAGACCTTATGCGGAAAACGGCGAGGTGCTTTTTGTTGTTGACAATGACAGAGAAAAGGCTCTTTCGCATATAATCGCAGAGGCTCTTGTATATCCCGATCTTAAAGATGAAGGACTGATGAAAAGCTATGACTGCTTTGATTTTACCGATATGCCTTCGCTGGTGTTCGATGATATCAATGACTACAACTACGTTGCAGAAGCAGTCATGAAAGTATGTGGTATGGCATCGGCTGAGAGCGAAGACGAGGAGATTGAAGAAGCAAAAAACTAATTGACAGCAAGGGGCTTGAGTATTGGGCGCACGTTCTTTGGCAACGTCATCATCTTCGTATGGAAGAGTTTAACGATATGCCAAGAGAAACGCAGTTGTTTTACATAGCATCAGAGCTGTACGAAGCAGAAAAGCCCTGCGTTCCCCCTGCTGTTAGATTGTGAGGTGAGACATACGGCGGAGAAATTACAAGCAAAGTTTTCGCTGATAGACGACTTCTCGAAAAAGCTTGATGTAATCACAAAAGCCGGAGATGCGTGTGTCAGAAAGTTTGATACTATCGCCACTTCTGCCGACAAGGCAATGAATAAAGTGGCAACCGGATTAAACAAAGCATCCGATAAGATGTCTCAGACAGTTTCAAGCGCCGCTGATATGTCGACGGCTACGGATAATGTTACAGATAGCATAGGGCAGACAGCGGAAGCTTCCGACGTACTTGCAAAGAAACTCGATGAACTGATAGAATTACAAAAGCAAAATTCGGAATCATCAGCAGTATTGCAGTCCGACTATGATAGCTTGAAAGAAAAGCTGGAACGGGCGGAAAAAACAATCGATGAGCTTTCTGAAAAAATAAAAAAGCTTACCGAAGAAAGCGAGAAAGCTCCAAAAGGATTTGAAGCTTTAGGAAATGTAATTCAGGCACTCGGACTTGCAAAAGTCGCACAGGAAATAAGTGCGGCTTTACTCGATTGCTCACAGAGTGCGGCGGAATTTGAAACGTCCGTTGCAAAAGTGTCTACGCTTGTAGATACCAACAAAGTGTCAATGCGTAGCATGAGAGATGAGCTGTTGCAGCTTTCGGGAGAAAGCGGAAAGAGCGTAAACGACCTTTCTGACGCTACATATCAGGCAGTTTCTGCAAGCGTGGAAGTTGGAAATGCGATTGCTACAGTTGACAAAGCAAACAAACTGGCTGTAGGCGGTTTTACGTCGAGTGCTACGGCGGTTGACGTGCTCACGACGGCTCTTAACGCTTACAACCTGTCTGCCGATCAGACCGAGTATATTTCGGACATTCTTGTTACGACGCAGAATTTAGGCAAAACGACCGTTGATGAATTGGCAAGCTCGGTAGGCAAGACTATACCGCTTGCGGCGGCATATAACGTAGAGATGGATAATCTGTCTACTGCGTATGCCCAGCTGACTAAAAACGGTATTGCGACAGCCGAAGCAGGTACATACATCAAGTCAATGCTTAATGAGTTGGGTGACAGCTCGAGCAATGTTGCCAAGGCACTGAAAGATGAAACCGGAAGCACCTTCGCCGAGCTTTCGAGCGAAGGCAAATCAATAGGTGATGTGCTTGACGTTCTCGTAGATAGCGTAAACGGCAATCTCACAAAATTCAACGAATTGTGGGGTTCAGTAGAAGCGGGAACAGGCGCATTGTCACTTGCAAAGGCAGGTAGTGACGCATATAACGATACTCTTATGGCGATGAAAGACAGCGCAGGAGCTACCGAACTGGCATATAGCAAGATGATGGATACGACAGAAGCCGCATCACAGAAATTCAGCAACAGCGCTCAGAACGTTGCAATAGCGATAGGCGATGATCTCAATCCTTGCCTTGAGGCTATGTATAATGCAGGTTCTAATGTGCTAAATATATTTGCTTCGTGGATAGATCAGTGCCCGGCACTGAGTGGCGCTATTGCGGGATTGGCTGTTGCATTAGGTGCTATGGGACTTGCAGGTGCTATCGCAGGTATAGTAAAACTTGTTCCTAAAATTGCTGAAATGCTTTCGTTAAGCCCTAAAATAATGATTATTGTTGCGGCAATTGCAGGTGCTGTGGCTGTCATAACGGCGCTGACTGTTGCTCTTTCTAACACAAACAAAGAGTATGAATCGTGGACTGCTTCCACGAAAATCAATTATGACGAATTACAGAAAGCGAACGCCGAATACAAGAATGCTTGTGAGGAATTTGGTGCAACTTCCGCCGAAGCAAGCACTCTGAAAAATAAGGTTGACAGCCTTACCGAGTCATTTGAGAATAACAAGATGACCATAGAGGAGCTTTATAATAGGTTTGACAAGCATATCGAATTGTCAGAGCAGATAACATCAAGTTATCAAGACAATAACTTTGAAATCGAAAACCAGTACGAAACCGCAGGAAATCTTGTTAACAAGCTAGAGGAATTAGCAACCAGCTCTGAAAAAACGGCGGCAAGCCAAGAACAAATGAAACAGATAGTATCTACTCTTAACGGAATGTATCCTGAGCTTGGCTTAAACGTTGAAAGTGTAACTGACAATATAGACGCTTTGGGCGATAAGATAATGGAAACAGCCGAAAAGACCTATAAAAAGCGGAAGGTTGAAAACGCTCAAAATAGTATAGCTGATCTTATGGGTCAAGAGGAAACGCTACGAAGGGATATTGAAATTGCAGAAGCCAATATGCTTGCTGCGGGTAAGAAATATTCTCAGCAGAATATATTTGAAGGAGCTGCCACTACATTGCTCAACTCGGGAGCAACCAAAGAATATAATGACGCTAAAGAAAAATGGGAAGCTCTTCACGATCAGCTTACTGCAAATATACAGGCTCAGGAAGATGCAAAGCAGGCTATCGAAGACTATGCAAAAGAGGCAGAGGAAGCCGCAAACGCTGCATTAAGCTACGGAGAAGCTTGCGAGCGTGCTGTTGACGGTAGTAAGGATGCGATACAGGAACTGTGCGACAAATACGACGAAGCGTATGACGCCGCAAGGAAAAGCATCGACAGTCAGATAGGGCTTTTTGATACAATGGCTACGGAGTCAAAAATAAAAGTTGAAGATATGTTTGATGCTTTTACGAGTCAGTATGAGTATCTTACAACATACTCAGAAAACTTAAAGAAAGCGGCTTCACTTGGGCTTGACGATGACCTCATAGCAAAGCTTTCGGATGGCAGTGCGGAAAGTGCCGGCTATCTGAATGAAATTGTAACGCAAGCCGAAAACCTTGACAGCGACGGCGCAAAGAAATTTGTAAGCGAATTTAATGACGCTTTCAAGAAGACAGAACAGGCTAAAGACACGTTCTCGCACACTGTAGCGGGCATGCAGACTGACTTTGACAAGGAAGTAGACAAGGTTAAGGAAAGCCTTGAAAATGCCGTAAACGACATGAATATGAGCGACGAATCAAGAAAAGCGGCACTGGAAACAATGGATGCTTATATCGAAGCGATAAAGAGCAAACAGGCTGAAGCTGTTTCGGCTTCTGAAGCTGTTGCCTATGCTACAGCGAATGTCCTTAACGGCAAAGCACAGTATCCGACTGGTTACTTCCCCGGCATGCCGCCAGATGTCTATGAGAAAATTCAGCATAATGCGAACGGTACCGATAATGCCGCAAATGCGTTTATAGCAGGCGAGGAAGGACCAGAGCTTGTTGTCGGAGCAGGCGGTTCTAAGGTATTTACAGCCGATGAAACACAGTCAATATTCAGAAATGCGGCGGCGGCTTTAGGTGCTGCACAGTCTTCCGCTCTTCCGTATGCTTCGCAGGAGCGTAAAATCGTTATTGATTTTGGCGGTAAAGGCTCGATTAAGGTTGACGGAAATGCAAATGTTGACGATATTGTAGCGGTAATGTACGAATACGCAAAGCCGATACTTGTTTCTCTGCTGGAAGAAGAAATGGTAGAGGAAGGAGAAGAAAGCCATGAGTTCTAAGTATTCAATGCACTTGTCATTCAACGGCTCTAAGGAAAAAATTACGTTGCCGGTTCTGCCGTCTGAGTTTTCAGTGAAATATTCAAGCAAGCTTCAGACTATGGACATTGTTCAGCTTGGCGAGGTCGTAACCTCGTCAACTGAAAGTGCGGCAACGATAAGTTTTTCTTCTTTCTTTCCTGTTACAGCCTTTCCGGGCGTAAAAGTAAAGAATACTCCTCGCTCTCTTGTCAATAAAATACGCAAGTGGAAAGCGAGCAATAAACCTGTCAGACTGGTGGTGTCCGGCTGTGGAATAAATATGTACTGCATGATTGACTCCTTTACCGTAACGGAAAAAGGCGGAGATGTCGGTACAATATATTACTCCTTAGCACTGAAAGAATACAAGGAAATCAAAGTGCGTAAGCTGAAAACCAAAATTACAATAAACGCACAGACTGTCGCTGTAGGAACGAAAACTAATCGTGTCGATAACACTGTCGGCAGTGCGACTTATGTGGTAAAAGATAATGATAGCTTATACAGTATCGCATACTATCAGCTTGGGGACGGACAGCGATATAAAGAACTGTACGAGTACAACAAGTCAACGATAGATGCCGCAAATAAAAGCGAAAAGGGCTCTAAATATACCATACACACAGGGCAGGTATTAGCAATACCATAAGGAGAAGCGCACATGAAACTATATTTCGTGAACCATGACAGCGAAGTCTTTGACGCTACAGAAGCTACCTCGAGCGTTAAGTGGTCGGGAAAAAACGAAAGTGCGAGCCGATCTGTTACAGTTACAATGCTGAATGATCGTACAAGAAATGCCAATTTTAAGCTATTGCCTGAAGAAGGTTGGCATTGCATACTGTATGATGAAAAAGAAATTTTCCAGGGTATCATAATGAAAATATCAGAAAGCCGTGGCAACTCTATGACCGTCACGGCTTATGATTTGGGTATTTACCTGTCAAACAATAAAGATACGTTTGTTTATGAGGGATATACTCTGTCGGAAATTTTTATCGATGTATGCAGTCGCTACGGTGTTCCGTATGATAGCGTATGCTCCTCATCGGCGTGTATAGAGTCTATCGTCAAGAAGAACTCTACGGCTTACGATGTGCTTACAACGGCAATGGAGGAAGAATACAAGGCTACCGGCATTAAGCACTCCATTGTAGCAAGCAAGGGTAAATTAAGCCTTATTGAGCGCAAGGAGCATCTTGTCGAGTGGATGATAGAAAGCGGTCGCAACATATCTGCGTATACGTATACTCGCAGCATCGAGAAGATAAAGACACGAGTTAAGCTGTACTCTAAGGATAATGTGGCAGTGGCAGAGGAAGCAAATACCGCACTTGAGGCAAAAATAGGCGTGTTCCAGGACAGCCAAAGTACAAACGACGATGCAAGCGAAGGTGAAATATATGAGTTGGCTAAGTCTTTGCTTGACGAACAGGGAAACCCGTCTGTCAGCTTGTCGGTCACTGCTGACGGCAATTCCGAGCTTATCTCAGGACGGTGCGTATATTGCGTGCTAAAGCCGCTTGATATTGCCGCATCGTACTACATCGACAGTGATACGCACACATTCAGCGGTGGCAGGCATCAAATGTCTTTAACGCTGACGCTTGTACAGGGTAATGTACTGTCGGCTGACAGTAACAGCGGTAGTACAGTCGATGCGCAGATTGGCGATATAGTGTGGTTTAACGGGGGACGTCACTATTACACAGCTAATAGCGACGAGCCTACAGGTCCGTTGCTTACTGCCGGTCCTGCGAAAGTACAGAATATTTGCGCAGGGGCAAAACACCCGTATGCGCTTGTTCACACGGACAATCAAAGCATGGTTTACGGCTGGGTTGATATAGGAACGTTTGGGAAGAAAGGATAAAGTGTGAGTTCTTTAAAAGGTTTGATTCAGGCTATGAACAGCAATGGAAAAACCGAAATCTTCGTTGCTGATGTTGTGAAAATGTCGCCCATTACTTTTCAGGCACGGTCAGATAAACAGTTGCTGATAACCGAGCGTAGTGTAATTGTGCCGGAGCGTGTAAAAAAAGAACTGTCAGTAGGTAATAGTGTTTATCTGCTGATAGCAGGTAATGTAATCTATTGCCTTGATAAGAAAGCGAGTGACAAGTAATGCTGAATGTACCGATAAACGTCACTGTCGATACGGAAGTCAACGAACCGAGCAAGACGTATGCGCTCGACTATGACACATATTCGGTTTGTAGTGACAAAATAGACGGCATAGAAGCCGTAAAACAGGCGATAAGCAAGGCACTGTCAACACCACGCTTTAAGTGTCGTGTCTATGATAATCAGTATGGATCGGAAATACGAGAGGCTATAACAGAAGAAGACGCTTCGGACGAGTATATCGCCGATAATATGGCGTTTTTGATAGAAGACACCTTGAAGGTTGACGACAGAGTGCTGAGTATTTCTGACGTATCTGTAGAGCACGTTGATGACATACTGTACGTATCATTTTCTGTGAGTACAATATTCGGAGATACCACAATTGAGGAGGAGATATAAATGTTCAGCGACAAGACGTATGACAAGCTACTTGACGAGGCGTTATCAAACGCCCCAGATGATGTAGATAAACGGCAAGGAAGCATATACTACGATGCGGTTGCAGGACAGTGCCAGATAATAGCCCGTATGTACGAGGAAATGTCAGCACTGAGCGAGTATCTTTCGCTTGATAAGTGCTACGGTGAGGTGCTCGACAGCAAAGCATACGAGCACGGAATATCAAGAATAGGAGCAACAAAGAGCGAATATTTGCTTGAATACACCGGAACGGCGCCTGCTGTAGGCAGTCGTTTTTTTGATAACAGTGTTTTCTTTGAGGTCATCAAAAGCGGCGACAACCTTGTGCTTCGCGCAGAAGAAACAGGAAGCTTAGACGATAGAGTTAACGTGGGTGATATTGTCGTGCCTGTAAACACGATAGTCGGTCTGTCAAGTGCAACCGTCGGCAATGTGGTAACCGACGGCGTTGACGAAGAAAGCGATGATAATTTGCGTCAGAGACTTGTAGAAAAAATCACAACACCGTCGCAAAATAGTAACAAGAGGCAGTTTAAGACATGGTGTGAAGCAATTTCAGGTGTAGGTCATGCACGAATTTTGCCGCTTGAGAACGGGCCAAATACCGTTGTAGCTGTGCTGATTGGTGCAGACGGGCGAGGCGCTGAACAGAGCACAGTTGATGATGTACAGGAACAGATAGACCCACTGGACAAGCAGGGGCTTGGCGAAGGCCTTGCAAACATAGGCTGTGTGTTTACGGCAAAAGCTGCAACAGAAAAATCTATCGCTGTAAATGTTGCTGTGGCTCTTGCAAAAGAAAAGTCTATGCAGGTGGCAAAGGCTGAAATCGAAGAAAAGCTTATTGCATATTTCAGGGATCTTGCGCTTGATAATAAAAGCGACACCGCTATTGTGAGGCTGACGAGCATAGGAAATATCCTGCTCAACTGTGATTCGATAATAGACTACAATAATCTTACGCTCGATGGCGGAACGTCGAACGTTACAATTTCCGTGAATAGCGTCCCGGCACTTGGTACGCTTACAGTGTCGGCAATGGAATAGGGAGGCTTATATGAGTGTTATTTTTCCTAAGCCGCTTAACACTTGCTACGAAGAGCTACGCCGTATGTATCCTGTTTTTATGCTCAAATTCAAGGAAATTGACGCACTGCTAAAGACCGAAGGAAAGCAGTTGGACGAGCTCGACACAGCTATAAGCAAGATTGTTGATAATCAGCACATAGCTACAGCTGACAGCAATACGCTGACGGAACTTGAAAAGTTTTTGCTCGGCTATACGAACGAAACGCTTGAAATTAACGAGCGCAAAACCGTATTAACTGCACTGATTATCGGAGATGCTAAATGCTCGGCTTCAACGCTTGAGCGATATATCATGAAAGTTTTTGGTGCTTCGGCAGAAATACGATTGCGGCAGGCAAAGGGGTATAAGTATCTCGAGTGTAAGATTGACATGGATCAGAACGCACGACTTGCAAAGCTACTGGATGTACGGCAGATTATCTCTGACAAGCTTCCGGCACATCTAAGTCTACAGCTGTTGTATGTGTCGAGCGTAACGTATGATCTTTATACAGGCATAAAACCGCTGTACAGTCATCATAAAACGGAGGTAAGTATTAGTGGAATGGAATAATTACTGCGTCACAAATGCAGGCGTAGAGGTGCTTAAAAAAGCTATAGGCGGCAAAAAGGTTACGATTACCGGCGCAAAAAGCGGCACAGACACTGTAGCTGAAAGCGAGTTAAAGGGACAGAGTACGCTTTCGGGTACTGTGCGAAATGTGACTATAGCAAATGCAACAAATCAACCTGAAGGTTACAGAGTGACTTTGAGAGTTACAAACACAGGTGTCAAATCGTCATATATCTTTAAACAGTTGGGATTATTTGCAACGGCAGAAGACGAGTCAGAAGTCCTTTTTGCAATTTTGCAGTCGGAGAACGGCGAGACAGTTCCCGACGAAAGCGAGCTGTACACATATGATGTGTCATTGATTATCGCTATCAGCGACACATCGAATATCACTGTAAATGTTGATAAAACAAGCTATGTTACCGAAGAAGAGCTTGACGGGCATAAAGCAGACACCTCTAACCCTCACAGTGTAACGAAAGCGCAGGTGGGACTTGGCAACGTCCCGAACGTTAGCACAAACGACCAGACACCGACCTATACAATTCCTACGGCAAACGCAGGACTTGTAAGCGGCGAAAAGCTCGGAACGGCGTTCGGAAAAATTGCAAGAGCTGTAGCTTCGCTTATTGCACATATTGCCAACAAATCAAACCCTCACAGTGTAACAAAAGCGCAGGTGGGGCTTGGTAACGTGGATAATACATCCGACGAGAATAAGCCGATATCTTCTGCAACACAGACCGCCCTTAACAGTAAATCGGACAAGACGCATAAGCATAAGACAGCTGATATATCAGATATGCCTACAGCATTGCCCGCTGATGGCGGTAATGCCAATACAGTAGACGGCAAGCACGCAAGTGATTTCGCAGCGGTAGATCACACGCACAGCACTGCAACTGCAAGCACCAGTGGTTTTATCAGCAATAAAGACAAAGCAAAACTAGATGCCTTGAACAAAGACGATTATTACCCCGCACAAAAATGGTTTGTTTTTGGCGGAGATTATAACTCGTTGATGACAAATGGTATTTATGAGTTACTCGGAACTAGCGATCAACCGACGCAAAACGCACCTGACGGAAACAACTCTAATAATGACTGCTATGTTCAAGTGTTTGCACATAGCACAAATTATGTAACACAGATAGCAACATCGGGCAGACGTGACAAGACACAGTACATACGCTCATTCAGCAACGGCGTTTGGGACACTTGGGTGAAGCTGAAAGCTGGAGAAGCAGATAAGGCAAAAACGCTGTCAGATTGGGCCGGTAGCACTGTGACAAGTGCTGATAACGCTCCACTTGGACTTTCAAAAATTAATTCTGATGGAGCAAATAACCCCTTTTCTTTTTGGTCTACTTTATTAACAACAGGAGAAAATGAAAACTCAGGATATAAGCAACAGTGGGCGTTTCCTTGGGGCGCAGGTGAAGTTGCACAAACGCCCAAATATCGTGTAAAAGATAGTGGAGTTTGGAGTCCTTGGAGTAACATGAAAGACAATGGCAATGCCAGCACCATTGGAGGTGTTTCAGTTGCTAAATTAAAAGGTAATGATACGAAATTCGTATATACTTACAAAAACGGGTTAGGTGCTCAGTCGATTAATCAATTTAACGAAGAAGGTCATTATTTTGTATTTAATTATACTGATAGCCCGACAATTTACGGGTTTTTAGATGTATCTGTTTTTGATGGGGACGGATTTTCGCCAATGCCGAATGGGCTGATAAGACAGCTATGGAGCGATTATAGCGATCCGTCAAAAAACTATATACGACTTTACAAATCTGTTTCCGCAACAACTGGCACATGGACTGAGTGGACCAGAATTTCTGACGGTGGCAACTCTGATACAGTGGATGGCAAGCATGCAAATGAGTTTTATCCGGCAAAAGTCAGTTGTGTTTTAGGCGGCGATTATAACGATTTAAAAACAAACGGCATTTTTGAAATGCAAGGAGATGCGGCAAATCCTACTGCGAATACACCGAACGGAAACCATGTTAACAATAATTTTTATGTTCAGGTTTTTGTCAGAAATACAACGTATCTTACGCAGATAGCTATACCTGTAAGGGCAGATAAAACGGTTTACATTAGATCAATGAGTAACGGAGTGTGGAGCAGTTGGGGAAAAATAAAGTCTAGTGACGCAGATACGGTAGGTGGCAAGCACGCAAGTGATTTCGCAGAGGTAGATCACACGCATACAAAATCGCAGATAACCGATTTTCCTGCAAGGCTGCCTGCAAACGGCGGTAACTCCGCTACTGTAAACGGTCATACTGTGGAATCTGACGTTCCGGCAAATGCTAAATTTACGGATACGCAGTATTCGCCCTTTGTAAAATCGGGAACAGGAGCAAAGGCGGGATTGGTTCCTGCACCTTCCACGACAGCAGGAACATCAAAGTATCTTTGCGAAAACGGTACTTGGGCAGTACCGCCTGACACAATAAACACCATTGTGATTAAAGAAGGATCAGCGCTTGGACAAGAGATAGATATCTCTTCAAGAAAGCAAGCGTATATTGTCTTCTTCAAAATAACATTTTCTGGCACACTGACTAGCTTCATACAGCCGTTTGTAATAAAAGATACGACTCCTGCAACAGCAATTTTGCACGCGACAATAGGTTCCGGAAGTAATTTGACTATAGGCTATTCTTTGACAACAAGTGGGAAAATTACGTTTGAGGGCAATGGAGGGTATTCATATAAAATCTTTTTGTTTGATTGAAGAAAGGAGGAAAACATGATAGTTTTTGAAGACGGAAGCTGGCTTTGCGGGGAAGATGAAACAACAATCCCTGACGGAGCTATGCGTATAGGCGACAATACTCGGCTTGCAGATGAAATCAAGCAGTATGCAAAGGTCAGACTGATATCGTCAACTGATGACTTTGACGATATTGACAACATACAGGTAGTGCCGATAGAGGACAGACACAGAGTAATACTTGCCGAGCTTGACCACTTGGATTTACAGGCGGTAAGACCGTTAAGAGCCATTGCCGCAGGTACAGCAACAGAAACGGATAAGCAGAAGCTTATTGCTTTAGAAGAACAGGCAGCACAGCTCCGGCAGGAGCTTGCAAATATAACAGCTGATTGATCAGCGGAAAGGAAAAGCAATGGAAAAGATAAATGCTATTTTTGGCGGAGTTGTAGCCACGATTGGCGGAGTGATAGGCTGGATATGGGGCGATTTTACTCCCCTGCTTGCCGCTTTAATTGTGTGCATGGTGCTTGACTACATATCGGGTGTTGCGTGTGCGGTCGTCAGAAAAGATGTATCAAGCGAAATCGGGTTCAAGGGTATCGTCAAAAAAATCCTGATTTTAATGCTCGTCGGCGTTGCACACGTTTTAGACGCTTATGTGCTTAATTCGACTCCCGTACTACAGTCGGCGGTCATGATGTTCTTTGTCGCAAACGAAGGCATATCGCTTGTGGAAAATGCGGCGGAGCTAGGCATACCAATACCGAAGAAAATGTTGGAAGTGTTAAAACAGCTGAAGCTCAAGGGTGACAGCAC
>UMHX01053073.1_pt1 | contig 18245 bp, 18 predicted proteins | sample 1965651 | NCBI WGS metagenome assembly UMHX01 (sample SAMEA4836109, study PRJEB28245) | human gut metagenome | biome: gut microbiome; material: fecal sample | place: Denmark | collected 2008 | reverse complement strand
TGCAAGCGACAGCGAAGCAGACGCTGGGAGCCGCAACCCGGGCTGTGGCACGCCGCAGGCGTGACGGAGAGGTTATTTCTTACTATAATCCCTCTCGCCGTAGATGGCCGTGCCGATGCGCACGAGGGTCGCGCCCTCGCGGATGGCATTCTCGAAATCGCCGCTCATGCCCATGGAGAGGGTCTCCATCTTCACGTTGGCGTAGCCGCGCTCTCCGGCCTGCACGAACAGCCGGTACACCTCGGCCAGATACCGGCGGTTCTGGGCATTGTCGTCGTTGACCGGGGGAATGGCCATCAGGCCCTTGACCCGGATATGCTCTTCGGCGGCGGCAGCGTCCAGCAGGGGCCAGAGCTGCTCCGGCGAGACGCCCGACTTCGACGCCTCACCGCCGATGTTCACCTCCAGCAGCACATCCTGCACGATACCTGCCTTGGCCGCCTCCTTCTCGATGGCGGTCAGCAGGTGCTCGCTGTCCACGCTCTGGATGAGGCTGGCCCGGCCCAGCACCTTCTTGATCTTATTGGTCTGCAAATGGCCGATGAAGTGGCTGGGCTTGCCGCAGTAGGCTCCGGCGTCGAAGTTTGCGCAAAGCTCCTGCACATGGTTTTCGCCAAAGACGTCGATGGCAAGGGCCGCGCTGGCGGCGACGGTGTCAGCGGTGCGGGTCTTGCAGGCCGCACAGAGCTGCACCCCGGCAGGGTCTCGGCCCGCCTCCCGGGCCGCGACGGCCATCTTTTCCCGGATGACCTCTACGGCCTCCCGCATCTCGTCCAGATTCTTTTCTGCCATAAAGCTCAATCCTCCTCGGTATATTTTGCGCGCTCGCCGCCGATGAGCTTCGGGCGGGTGCGGGCGCAGAGAATATTCGCTTCGCCGATTTTCGAAAGGCTCAGCCGCACCGGCACGGCCACCCGGCGCAGATGCATCCCGATGAGGGTGCCGCCGATGTCGATTCCGGCATGGGCACGGATCTCTTCGACGGCGATGGGGTCACGGAACTGCTTCCAGCAGGTGGTGGCCCAGCTGCCGCCCGCATGGGGGCGGGGCACGACGCAGACCTCCTCCCAGCCGTATTTCCCGGCGGCCTCCCGCTCGAGGATGATGGCCCGGTTGAGGTGCTCACAGCACTGTGCCGCCAGCCAGATCCCGTTTTCGGCCAGCACCGGCGCAATGCCCGCGTAGACCGCCTGCGCAGCCTCAAGGCTGGAATCCTTGCCGATGTGCCCGCCGACGATCTCGCTGGACGAGCAGCCCACCACAAAGACATCCCCCTTTTTCAGCTTTGCCTGCGCCAGCAGCTCGGTCACAGCCTGCCGCGCCTCGTTTTCGATCTGCTTTTTGAACTCTTCCGTCATAAAAAACACCTCGTTTATACTCTTGCCGACAGCAGGCTGGCAGAGCCTGCCGCGCCGAAATACACTTTGCTGCCCGCCGGGCAGACTGCGGTGCAGCCGTCCATCTCCCGGCCCGTGAAGGTCCGCTCCCAGCTGCCGTCCGCCGTATCCACCGCCTCGGCGCAGGGCGCGTCCGCCGACAGGCCGAACAGCTTCTGCTGCATATTTTCACCGGCCCGCAGGGCGATGCTCCGCAGCAGGGTGCGGTCCGCGTTCTTTTCCAGCCAGTTGCTGCGCGCCCAGCGGTAGCTGACGTAGAGGATGCCGTCCTCGTCCAGCGCCAGTGCGCCGGGGTAGCCCGGCAGGCCGGAAAGAAAGCTTTTGCAGTTCTTCCCCCCGGCAGTCAGCTCCCGGGCGTCGGCGTCCACGGCCCAGACGCAGCGGCTGCTGAGGTCGGAGACATAGAGCGTCCTGCCGTCCTCCGAGAGGGCCAGCCCCGACGCGCCCGCGATGCCCCCCAGCACCCGCTGCACCGAACGGTCGGCCGGGTCGTAGACGTAGACCCAGCCCGTGCCGGTGTGGGCCAGAAGCTCGGTGCGCAGCGCACCTTCCAGCCCGTTTTTCACGCTGGTCTCCGCTGCGGCGGCAAAATAAACTTTTCCGTCCGGGCCGACCTCCACCGCCGACAGCGCACCCAGCGGTGCGCCGTCCAGCTGGGTGACCACCGGCTCCACCGAGGTGCCCCAGCTGTCATGCCGGGCACGGCAGAGGGTCCCGCCGGTGGGCGTCACGACCGTCAGCCACAGATCCCCGTTTCCGTCAAAGGCAAAACCTGTCAGCTCCCCCTCCACGGACAGGATGGCCGCATCGTGCCCGCCGTCGGTGCGGACCAGATCGCTTTTCCGCTTTTTCATTGATGCACCGTCGTAGGCCGCAGCGTAGACAAGGCCGTCCTGTGTGCGGACACAGTCCACGCCCAGATAGTCCTCCAGCTTCCAGCCGTCTTTGCTGTCGGCGGACAGCTCCGTCCGGGCTACGCCGGTGTCCTGCCGGACATCCGGGACGGTGTAAGCTTTCGGCGGCGTCTCAATGGGCCGCAGCAGCAGGCCGTAGGCCAGCGCCGCCAGCAGCAGCAGGGCAAAGACATTGCTGGCCACCCGGAAACGGGTCAGCAGAGCCTCCCGCTCGATGGCGGCCTGTGCTTCCAGCTGGGCCTTCCGACGGGCCGCTGCCGCCGAGGTGCGCTGGGCGCGGCGGAGCCACCGGTCTACGAAAAGGGCCACGTTCGGCCCCACCGTGAGGGATGCGATGAAGAGGAGCAGTACCAGCTCTACGAATCCAATGCGCATGAACAGTTTTCCTTTGCTGTGTCAGATTTTGGGTGTTGCTTTTATCATTGTAGTATAGCACACTTCGTTTTTTTTTCCAAGACGGTGCCGGACTTGACACGCCCCTTATGCCCGGGCTGGGATGTTTTCCCAAAAAATCTACCCAAAATTCACAGAAATTCCTAATTGATAGGGTATGATAGAATCAGACTTCGTATCCAGCTCCGCCGGGCTGCATCTGAGCCGTCCCGGCGCTTTGAGAGATATAAGCTTATGAGGAGGAATGCCTTATGGCAAAAATTCTGATCGTTGACGATGAGCCGCGCATCCGGGAGCTGATCCGGGAGAATCTGCAATATTCGGGCTACACCTGCGAGGAGGCCGGCGACGGCTCTGCCGCCCTGTCCCTGCTGTCCGGCGGCGGTTATGATCTGGTCATCCTCGATCTGATGATGCCCTTCATGGACGGCATGACCTGCCTGCGGGAGATGCGCACCCGCCGCATCAACACCCCCGTCATCATCCTGACCGCCCGCGGCGAGGAGTACGACAAGCTGGCGGGCCTCGAGGGCGGTGCCGACGACTATGTGGTCAAGCCCTTCTCCCCCCGGGAGCTGGTGGCCCGCGTCCGGGCAGTGCTCAACCGCACCATGCCCCGCACCGAGACCTCCGACAGCACCATGACCTTCGGCGAGCTGTCCATCGACACGGCCAGCCACACCGTCAAGGTCTCCGGCGAGGAAGTGAGCCTGACCCCCAAGGAGTTCGACCTGCTGGTCTTCCTCGCCTCCAACAAGGGCATCGCCCTGAGCCGGGAGAAGATCCTGCAAAAGGTGTGGAACTACGACTACTTCGGCGAGGACCGCACCGTGGACACCCACGTCAAGATGCTGCGGGGCCATCTGGGCAAGTGCCGCAGCTACATCGCCACGGTCTGGGGCATCGGCTATAAGTTCGACCCCGACGCGGCGCGTTAAGCGGAGGTTCTGCTCTTCATGCGGCAAACGAGCAAGACACGGCGCACCATCGGCATCCGGGGCCAGCTCATGGGCTTTCTCTGCTTCATCTGCTTTTTGCTGGTGGGGCTGTTCTGGTTCCTGAGCACCCAGCTGCTGGAGCCTCTCTACACCACCCATATCCAGAAGCAGCTCACCGAGCAGGCCGAGGCCATCGTCGCCCGGATGGATGAGGCCATCGAGCGGGGCGAGACGCTGTCCTACTGGGCCTTCGGCAGCCAGCTCTACGTCAACAACACCTTTTTCAACTCGCTGCGGGACGACATCTTCGAGACGGGCGGGATGAGCAGCTTCTGCATCGACATCTCCGACACCACCCTGCGGCAGATCTTCAAGGTGGACAACCTCTCTTACTGCAACCTCCACCGCACCCGCCCCACCGACTCCTCCGACGAGAAGGCGGCCTACACCACGGCCCGCGCCATGCGCCAGCTCTGCCGGGAGAGCGGCGGCGCGGTGGTGCGGAAGATCAATCCCCCTTCGCCCTCCGGCTCGGTGCAGCTGATGGTGGGGCGGATGACCGCCGACGGAAATTACACCGTGCTGGTCACCACCAGCCTCATGCACGTCGCTGAGGCCGGCAAGGTGCTGAGCACTGTCCTGCCGCTGGCTGCGGCCCTCATCTTCGCCTTTTCCATGTCGGCGGCGTGGCTCTTCAGCGAATGGTTCACAAAGCCCCTGCGCGCCCTCTCCGGGGCCGCACGGCAGGTGGCACAGGGCAACTACGCCGTCCATGTGGACTCAGTGCGGAACGACGAGCTGGGCGATCTGGCACAGGAGTTCAACCACATGGCGAAGGAGGTCCAGCACGCCTCCCAGATGCAGCGCGACCTGCTGGCCAACGTCTCGCACGACCTGCGCACCCCGCTGACCCTTATCAAGGGCTACGCCGAGACGGTGCGCGACCTGACCGGCGACGACAAGAAGCACCGCGACGAGCAGATGAACATCATTGTGGACGAGACCGACCGCCTGACAGCCCTTGTGTCCAGCGTCATGGAGCTGAGCAAAGTGACCAGCGGCGCGCTCAAGTGTGAGAAGGTCCACTTCGACATGGGCCAGCTCTGCGACGAGGTCAGCGAGCGGTACGACGCCGTCTGTGCCCAGAACGGCTGGCAGCTCAAGCTGGAGCTGCCCGACGAGGAGCTGCCCGTCTGCGCCGACCCCGACATGATGCAGCGGGCGCTGCACAACCTGCTGGGCAACGCCATGCACCACATCGGCGAGGACGGCATCTTCGTGCTGCGGGCGCTGCGCTGCCCCGAGGGGGTGCGCGTCGAGGTAGAGGACCACGGCCCCGGCATCTCGGCGGAAGACCTGCCCTATATCTTTGACCGGTATTACCGCTCCCGCTCCGACGCGGGCAAACAGGGCACCGGCCTCGGCCTCTCCATCACGAAAGCCATCTTCCAGCAGCACGGCTTCCGCTTCGGTGTCCACTCCACGGTGGGCAGGGGCACCGTGTTCTGGTTCATCATGACCGACGCCGAAGAAACTTCGGCATAACAAAAAACGGACAGCGACCCAAAGTCGTTGTCCGTTTTTCTGTTTTGCTCTTGTCCGGGCCTCAGGTGCGGGTCGTGGCTTCCATGCAGTGCTCCGAGGGGGCGTAATACTCCATCAGGGCGGTGTAGTTCTCGAAGTGGTGGCAGAACGCCGCACGGATCGCATTGTCGGGGGCGCTCCGCATAGACACGAACATCAGGATGTACTTTGCAATGAGGCTCACCGCCTCGCTCTCAAGGCCGTAGCAGAGGCCCACGGCCAGCACCGGCACCACGATCTGCTGGGCACGGATGGGGATGCTGCCCGTATCGACCCGCTTGAGGACGGCACGACTCATGGTGGACGCCGCCCAGACGGCATGGGAGATCTTCCAGTAGTCCATGTTCTTCAGGTGGGTGAGGGTGCGCAGACGCTGGATGACCTCGCCGTCGTCGAGGATCTTGTTCTCCGTCACCTCTTCCTCCGAGCGGATGAAGGTGCACTGGATCATGTCCATCAGGGCCGCCTCGTAGTTCTCGTGGTAGTTCTCCCGGGAGATGAAATATTCCTCCATCTTGAGCATAAGCTCGTGGGTCTCTTCGTTGGTGGCAAGCCAGCTGAAATCCAGCGGCACGGGGCCGAAATCGTTCCTGCCCATCTCGTTGAGGTCGTTCAGCTCCTCTTCGTTCCGGGTGGAGGGGAGAAAGCGGTCGTTGCCGTTCCGGTGGTAGCCCCATTCCTCGGGCATCAGGCAGGGCACGATGTCGCCGCTGGAGACGATGTTGAAGATATTGCTCTCGCCCCAGCTCTCCTTCAGGGTGCCGTCGGCGTTGTGATTGTTGTCGTAGTCCTGCTGCAGGTTGGGGTAGTCCTGCGGGCCGAGGGCCACCGGCGTGGCAAAGGTGTAGACGAAGACGTCCTCCCGCGCCAATCCGGGCAGCTCTTTGTTGAGGCGGGCGGCGAGAAGGTTCGCCACCGCAGCGCCCCGGCTGTAGCCGCCCATCCAGAGCTTGACAAGGCCCAGTTCACCCGCCTTCTGGGCTGCGGCCAGATAATTTTTCAAATCGGTGAACACCTCGTTCACCGGGATGATGAAGCCGCTGTGGGCATGGCCTGCGCCGGTGTGCAGGTTGCTCACCCACTCGCCGCCATAGCCGCCGCCCCGCAGGATGAGCGCCACGATGGTGGTTCGCCTGCCATTCAGGGTGATGGTCTTGCGGGCGGTGGACCAGCCCACAAAGTCACCGGCCTTGCCCACGTCGATGTCGTAGTAACGATACTTCGCATCGCTGTAGCCCAGCTTCGTATAGGCCGCGTCGAGGCTGTTCTCGCGGCCCACATCCCCATTGGCCCAGTATTTCGCCTCACTGGCCCATGTATTGAATGCCGCGCCCACCATGCCCAGCGTTGCCAGCGCCAGCTGATGGTCATACTGGAGGGACGAGTGCGCAAAAAAGCTGTCACTGTAGTAATATTCGTGCTCAATGTCCATCTGGCTCAGCTCGCTGCGGAACGACAGGCTGTATTTTCCCGACGGCACCGCGCGGCCCACCGTCTGGTTCTTCGCGGCTGCCTCGGCCCGGGGCAGAGTCAGCCCGGGCGCAAGAGCAGCACTGCAAGCCAGCGCTTTGCAGAAATCACGTCGTTTCATGTTCTTTGCCCCCCTGCTGTTATGATAAACTCCATTTTATTTGAGGTTTGCTATAGTATACCGTATTTTGCCTCCGGATACAATCGTCAATTCTACAGTTCTGCATGAAAAAAACGGACCGCAGTGCTGCGGCCCGTTCTCTCACGATTCTTAAAGAGGCTGTGCGTCCATCTGGTGGCAGAAGTCCACGATGTGATGGAACATCTGTTCGACCGCCGGGGCCATCGCCGTGGGGCGCTGGACCGCCAGACCCACCACGCGGTCTTCCTCCGGCTCGATGGGATAAATCTTGACGGCTGCAGTGCAGCTGCGCAGCAGCATCCGGGGCATGATGGAGATGCCAAGGCCCGCTTCCACCATCGCAATGTTGGACTGGTCATCGATGACATGGCAGCGGCGCTCTGTAGAGATGGAATATTTCTTGAGGAACTGGCGCATCTCGGCGTCGGTGGCGTCGCACTGGACGACGAAGCTCTGGCCGTTCATCAGCTCGGGGGTCATGATGCCGTTTGGCGGCTCGGGCCAGTCCTGCGGCACGATGCAGAGCAGCGGCTCCCGGAACAGCTCCGTCAGGTTGAACTCCTCCCGGCAGGTGGCGGACAGGAAAGCCAGATCCACCTGACCGGTGCGCAGCCACTCCTTCACATCATCGTAGGTGCCCTGATAGACCTCCACCTCGATCTGAGGGAAGCTGGCCATAAAACTCTTGAGGATCTGGGGCAGCAGACCGGCGCAGACCGAGTTGAACGCACCCAGCTTCACCTTGCCCTTTTCCAGACCGTTGAGGCGGGCGATGCTCTGCTGCAGGGCTTCGTCGCTGTTGAGCACCGCCCGGATGGACGGGTAGAGCGAGGCGCCGTAGCTGGTCATGGTCACGCCGTTTTTGCCGCGGTTAAATAAGGTAAAGCCCAGTTCTGCCTCCATCACCGCGATGGCGTGGCTGATGGCAGAGGGGGTCAGGTGCAGCTGCTGGGCCGCCTTGTTAAAGCTGCCCTGCCGCGCAACTGCATCGAAAATCTCGTAGGAAAACAGCGTCATGCCCCAAGCCTCCTTCCGTTTTTCAGTTCGGAGACGCCCGTTCTTCTGTGAATCTTTTTCACTTTGTAGATGCTATGCATCAATTTTCTTTTTGAGTGTACTATCCTATCTCCGCTTTGTCAAGCGTCCGGACCCCAATTTTGGACGTTGGACTAAATTTCTGCTCTTAAAACGCCATTTATCGGGTATATTTGCGCCCTTTCGGGGCGGTTCTCGGTCATTTTCCACAAATTTTCCGGGCGGAAACTTCTCGGCTTCCGAAATTTCATCGTTCTCTTAGGGCCGTTTGAAAAACGCCCGGGACTCCTTCGACCACCTCCTGCGCAACCGGCGGCTGAACACCATCATCTCTCCTGCCATCATGGGCCTCGGCAGAGAGCTTATGGCGCTGGTACGCAACCTCTGGACTCTGATTCTGGTCCTTGCCATCATCATCGTCGGCAACATCTCGGCGACCTTTGCGGGCGCTTTCGTCATCCTGCTGAACTACTTTGTCGATCACTTCCGAAAGAGCGACCTGAAAGACCTCATCGTCCGCTCCGCAGAGCCGGTGCTTCTGGGCAAAATGTGCAGTTCATCCTGAATGTGGCCTTGGGCGAAAAAAAGAATGTCGTAGCTGCCTTTGCTGGTGACTTAGAGGAGGCCCATGCTGCGGGCGTCGCCTTTATCCGTGAGCAGTCTCAGTGCCCCATCGTAAAAGGCGACATTGTCGTCACCTCCAACGGCGGCTACCCGCTGGACCAGAACCTCTATCAGTCTCCCAAGGCCGTCGCCACAGCCGAAGCCTGCTGTGCGGAGAGCGGCGTCATCATCATGTGCTGCTCCTGCATCGACGGCATGGGCGGTACCAATTTCGAAAAGCTCATCACCTTAGGCACCCCGGAGGAGATCGAGGCTTATTTCTCGCAGATCCCCCCCCCAGACAAGACCATCCCGGAACCGTGGTGTCCCCAGATTTATGCCCGCATCCTGAAAAAGCACAAGGTGATTTTAGTCACGACCTATCTGGACCACGAGCCAGAGATCCTGACCGGCATGGCCGCCACCGGTGCACAGTTTATGATGTTCTCTACCGGCCGCGGCGCGCCGCAGGGCTTTCCTACCATGCCCGTCCTGAAGGTGTGCGGCAACCCCAACACCTACGAGCGGATGTCGCACGATATGGACATCAACGCCGGCCGTATCATCACCGGCGAAAAGAGCATCGAGGAGGTAGGCGAGGAGGCCTTTTCCGCCATTCTCGACCTGCTCTCCGGCAAGCAGACCAAAAATGAGACCCTCGGCTATCACAGTTCCATCGATATTTACACTCTTGGCCCGGTCATCTGATCCACAACCACCCAAGAGATCTCCTCCTATTTCTCCTGTTCGGGCATACACCCGAAAGCAGCGGGGCCGCTGCAAAATGATAAATACCCCCAATACTGGGTGTCCAGTATTGGGGGTATTTACTACAAGAATTTTCAGATTTGTCGCATTTTCCGGCCCATTTTCAGCATATAAAAACAGAAAAGCCCACGATTTACACCGCATTTTTAACGGTCAATCGTGGGTTTTCTTTGGTGCGCTCGAGGGAACTCGAATCCCTGGCCCTCTGATTAAAAGTCAGATGCTCTACCGGCTGAGCTACGAGCGCATATTTTCAGTTTTGCATATATTGCCGAATAATAATACCACAACCGCGCCCAAAAAGCAAGAGGGAAGTGCAAAAAAGTGGCCTGTGCACCACCCACAGCGGAGCCGTCCGCTTCCTTTTATGAAAAAGACTCCGGGCCAGCCCTGTGCTCTGGCGGCAACTCCCTCTTTACAAATGGGGCGTAAACCAGTACAATCAAAACAGAACGCACCGCCCCGTCCCGTATGCGGCGGGGCTTTTTGATAGGAGGCTGTTTTATTATGAAGATCTCTCGTCGGTCCGTCCTTCATGTTTCCGGTCTGGCAGCGGCAGCGCTGGCTCTGACCGGCTGCTCTGCGTCCGGCAGCGCCGCGCTGGGCGGCAGACTGCCCGGCCTGCTCAAAGGCCTGCTGGGGAAAAGCGAAGCGGCCGCTTCGTCGGCCCCGTCCGAGGCATCCAGCGAGATGGCCGCCTCCTCGCTGCCTGAGGTCGAACAGCCGGAACCCGGCCCCTCCGCCCTGCCCGACTACGACGCCGACCTTCTCACCGGCATCGGGCGCAGCACCAACAGCCGCCCGGTGGCCGTGATGGTGAACAACATCGCCAACTCCCAGCGTCAGAACGCCCGCCCCCAGCGGGGCATCGGCAGCGCCGACCTGCTCATCGAAGCGAAGGTCGAGGGCGGCATCACCCGCCTGTGCGCCGTGTTCAGCGACGCTGACAGCATCCCCGAGGTCGGCCCCATCCGCTCGGGCCGCGACCAGTTCCTCCAGCTGCTCATGCCGTGGAATATTCTCTATTACCACGACGGCGAGAGCATCTTCTGCACCCAGTTCGTCAATGTGTACGGCTACTCCGGGCTGAACATCGGCGGCAAGAGCTACTTCAACACCCCCACCCACCCCATCGTCTCTCATCGGAACAACCGCGGCCGGGAGGTCGCCTACGAGCACACCGAGTTCACCTCCGGCAAGGAGATCCGCAAAGCCGCCTCTGATGCCAAGATCAGCCTCTACGCTCCCAGCGAGGGCACCATCTTCCACTTCGCCGACTACCGCACCGACGAGGTGAACAAGCTCCCGGGCGAGCCTTCCGCCAAGAAACTCACCATCCTGCATTCCGAGAGTTACCGCACCTCGTTCAGCTATTCCGCGTTCAGCCACACCTATGCGATGCAGATGTACAATTCCTCCAAGAAGGCCACCGAGAACACCGTCGATGAGCTGACCGGTGAGCAGCTCACCTTCGAGAACGTCGTGGTCTGCTTCGCCGACATGGACGCCTACGCAGGCGACTCCCACGATGTGCAGGAGGTCCGGTACATTCAGGGCGGAAAGGCCTATCTCTTCACCCGCGGCGGCGTGCAGGTGGGCCGCTGGGAAAAGACCTATCCCACCAACCCCCTCAAGCTCTACACCAAGTCCGGCGAGGAAATGACCCTCAACCGCGGCAAGACCTATTTCGCGCTGGTGGACGAGGACGAGCGGAGCAATTTCAGCTACCAGTAACGCTCCATGAGGGACACGATGATGAAACGCATTCGAACCGCGCTCTGCCTCATTTTAGCCGCTGCGCTGCTGGCAGGCTGCGCCTTTCTGCCCAGCGAGAGCGAACCGGAGGCCTTGGTGCCTGCCGACCCCCTCACCGGCCATCCGCTGGAATGGCCGGGCCAGCGCCCGGTGGCCGTGACCATCGAGAACAGCACCGCCTCCGCCACCCAGTGGGGCATCTCCTCCGCGTCGGTGGTGCTGGAGGCCCTCACAGAAGCCGGGATGGCCACCGAGCTTTGCCTCGTCTATCCGGCGCTGGCCGCCACCCCCAAGGTCGGGCCGGTGGCTGCCGGACAGGACATCTACTGGCGGCTGTTGGTGGGTCAGCAGCCGCTTCCCGTGCAGCGGGGCGGGGGACAGTTCGACCAGAATTATCTGGACTACTACTCCATCCGCGCCGTGGACGCGCTGGAAGCCGGACGCACCGCGTTCGACTGTGACAGCGAGTGGAGCAATGCGCCGCTGTGGTACACCAGCGGCAGCGCCGTCTCCAAGGTGCTGGATGCACTGAGCATCTCCGCCGTCCTGACCGAGTCCCGGGTGACGAGCGCTGCATCTGCGGCTGCCGCCAGCGCCTCTTCCGGGTCAGACGCCGTACTGACCGTTCCGGCGCTTCTGCCACAGGAAGAAGACGGCAAGCTGCCCGATGCCACCGCGCCGGACGCCGTGAACGTCCGGGTCTGCTTTGACGACAACAACGCCACCGGCTTCGCCTACGACCCGGACAGCGGCCTCTACCGGATGCTCCACGCCGACGGCACGCCCCAGCTCGACGCCAACAACGGCCAGCAGGCCGGATTCGACAATCTGCTGGTGCTGTTCAGCGCCTCCGCGCTGCGGGACGACGGCAGGACCTACGACTTCGACCTGAGCATGGGCGGCGGCGTCTGGCTCAACGGCGGGCATCTGTGGACCATCACATGGACACAGGGGCAGGACAACACCCTGCTGTTCTACGACGCCGACGGCCGCACCATGAACATCAAGGCGGGCACGAGCTACATCGCCCTCGTCACCAGCGTGACCGGGCAGGAGCTGACCGTCACGAATTCCAGCGGGGAAGAGATCCTCGGATGAACAAAAGGACTGCTGCACCGGCATTTTTCGTGCAGCAGTCCTTTTTTGCGTTACTACGGCTGCGTCGCCGGCAAGAATGCCCTGAAGGACATCTGAGCCTGAGACCATCTTTTCCGAAGCCCGGCGCAGGAAGCCCCTGTGCCGGGCTTTTTGTGATTCGGTCACGGAAAAACGCCGCGCTTTGGGGTATACTGTCCCTGTCAGATGAAAAAATACTCTTTCAGGAGGCAGTAAATATGGCAGTCATCACCATCACGAAAGAAAACTTCGACGCTGAGGTGCTCCGGAGCGCCCAGCCCGTCCTGCTGGACTTCTGGGCCAGCTGGTGCGGCCCCTGCCGGATGCTCAGCCCCATCGTGGACGAGGTGGCCGAGGAGCGCACCGACGTCAAGGTGGGCAAGGTGAACGTGGACGAGCAGCCCGAGCTGGCGGCTGAGTTCGGCGTCATGAGCATCCCCACCCTGCTGCTGTTCGAGAACGGCAAACTGACCCGTCAGGCCGTCGGTGCCCGCCCCAAGAGCGGCGTGCTGGAGCTGCTGGGCTGAGAAAAAGGAACTGCGGGGAGCCGCTGCACAGGAAAACGCTGTGCAGCGGCTCCTTTTTTGCTCTCCCATCATCTCAAAGCGGGCTTTCGTGAAATGATTTCGCCTTTCTGTACAAACGTACAGAAAAATCGTATCATAAAATCGAAAACACGGTCACTTTCACGCTTTACAGCTTTACCTTGATAAAGTAAAATAGTCTTACATCAAGGAACATCCCCGGAACGCGGCGGGACGCAGAGGGCCGGCGCAGTCAGGTGTCCGGCAGAAATGAGGAAAAGGGTATGAAATTTGACATCTCCTGCTTGCAGCCGAAGGAGCAGGCCTCCTTTGCGCTGCGGGCGCTGTACGAAGCGGCGGGCTGCCGCAAGTATCACATGGGCCGCTTCGAGGAGTACGGGCTGTATCAGGAGAACCGCAGCTTTCTTTCGTCGGAGCAGGTCATTACCTTCACCGATCTGGACGGGCGGCTGCTGGCCCTCAAGCCGGACGTGACCCTCTCCATCGCCAAGACGGCACAGCCCGCCCCGGGCGAGACGCTGCGCTACTACTACCACGAAAACGTCTACCGTCCCTCGGCAGAGAGCCACACTTTTCAGGAGATCGGCCAGATGGGCCTTGAGCTGCTGGGCGAGGTGGGCGAAACGCAGGTGCGGCAGGCCGTGTCGCTGGCGGCCCAGTCGCTCGCCCAGCTGGGAAAGCCGTGGGTGCTGGAAGTGAGCCACATGGGCTATCTGTTCGGCCTGCTGGACGCGCTGGGCGTACCCGAGGCCTCCCGCGCAGCCCTGCTGGCCAAGCTGCGGGCCAAGAACCTCCACGAGCTGCGGGCGGCGGCCTCTGCCGCCGGGCTGGACGAGGCAGGCGCAGAGGCGCTGGCCGGGCTGATGCAGCTCTGCGGCCGCTGCGAAGAGGTGCTGCCCCGGGTGGAAGCGGCCTGCCGGAACCAGCGGATGCGGGCCGCCGCCGCTGAGCTGAACGCCATCGCCGCCGAGCTGAACGGTGCGGACGGAAGCATCCGTCTGGACATGACGCTGGCCGGTGAGATGGAGTACTACAACGGCCTCGTCTTTCAGGGCTATCTGGAGTCCCTCCCCCGTCCGGTGCTCAAAGGCGGGCGGTACGACCTGCTGATGCAGAAATTCACCCCGGGGGCGGGGGCCATCGGCTTCGCAGTCTACCTCGACGAGCTGGACCGCCTGAGCGCCCCGCTGCCGCCGGTGCAGAAGCAGCCCACGGAAAAGCCCATGCTGAACGTGGCCCTGCCAAAGGGCCGTCTGGGCGATAAGGTCTATGACCTTCTGGCAGGCATCGGCTACGGCTGTCCCGAGGACTACAACGCCACCCGAAAGCTGGTGGTGGAGAACCCGGCGGCAGGCATCCGCTATTTTCTCGTCAAGCCCAGCGATGTGGCCATCTACGTCGAGCACGGCGCAGCGGATGTGGGCATCGTGGGCAAGGACATCCTGACCGAGGCCTCCGCCGATGTCTACGAGCTGCTGGACACCGGCCTCGGCAGGTGCCGGATGTGCGTCGCCGCCCCGGCCGACTATCAGGACGACCCCAGCCGCCCGGTGCGGGTGGCCACCAAATTCGTCAACATCGCCAAGAGCTACTATGCATCCATCGGGCGGGACATCGACATCATCAAGCTCAACGGCTCCATCGAGCTGGCCCCCATTCTGGGCCTGTCGGACGTCATCGTGGACATCGTGGAGACGGGCACCACCCTGCGGGAGAACGGCCTGCGGGTGGTGACGGAATTTATGCCCATCTCGGCCCGCTTCATCGCCAATAAGGCCAGCTACCAGTTCAAGCACCGGGAGATGGACGAGATGCTGGAAAAGCTGCGCGCCGCCCTTGCCGCAAAGGAGGAGAAAAAATGATAAAGCTGTACAACTTCGACGAGCTGAAGCCCGAAGAGATCCTGAACCGCGACATCCGCGCGGAGAAAAACGTAGAGGACGTGGTGGACGGCATCATCGCCGACGTCCGCGCCCGGGGCGACGAGGCCCTGAAGGAATACGCCCTCAAGTTCGACGGGGCAAAGCTCGAGAGCCTCCAAGTGACGCAGGAGGAGATCGAAGAGGCCTTTGCAGGGATGGACGGCTACTTTCTCGAGACGCTGCGGGAGGCCGCGGCCAACATCGAGGCCTTCCATCGCCAGCAGGTGCACAAGAACTTTGTGATGAACGACAAGCCCGGCATCGTGCTGGGCCAGAAATATACCCCCATCGAGAAGGCGGGCGTCTACGTCCCCGGCGGCACAGCGGCCTACCCCTCCACCGTCCTGATGGACGTCATCCCGGCCAAGGTGGCGGGCGTTTCAGAGATCGTGATGACGACTCCCGCAGGGAAGGATGGTAAGGTGAACCCCGTCATCCTCGCTGCCGCGGCCACCGCAGGCGTGACGAAGATCTTCAAGACCGGCGGCGCACAGGCCGTGGCTGCGCTGGCCTACGGCACCCAGACCATCCCGGCCGTCGATAAGATCGTCGGCCCGGGCAACATCTACGTCGCCACCGCCAAGCGGAAGGTCTTCGGCAAGGTGGGCATCGACATGATCGCCGGCCCCAGCGAGATCCTGGTGCTGGCCGACGGCGGCTGTGACCCCGCATGGGTCGCCGCCGACCTTCTGAGTCAGGCCGAGCACGACAAGCTGGCAAGCCCCGTCCTCGTCACCGACAGCGCCGACCTTGCCAAGGCCGTGCAGGCCGAGCTGGAAGTACAGATTCCCCAGCTGCCCCGCGCCGCCATCGCCCGGGCCAGCGTGGACGACAACGGCAAGATCATCGTCTGCTCTGACCTGCGCAAGGCCATCGAGGCCTGCAACATCATCGCACCGGAGCACCTTGAGGTCTGCATCGATGACCCCTTCAGCGTGCTGAACGAGATCAAAAACGCGGGCAGCATCTTCCTCGGGCGGAACGTCCCCGAGGCGCTGGGGGACTACTTCGCCGGCCCGAACCACACCCTGCCCACCAGCGGCACGGCCCGCTTCTCCAGCCCCTTGGGCGTGGACGACTTCGTCAAGAAGTCCAGCTTCCTCTATTACACCCGGGAGGCGCTGGAAAAGGCCGCGCCCCGCATCGCTGACTTCGCCGAGCGGGAGGGCCTGCACGCCCACGCCCGCAGTGTGACCATACGATACGATAAATGACAGGCGGCTTGCCCTCTCAGGCGCTTCGCGCCAGCTCCCCCAAAGGGGGAGCCAAAAGCCTCTCCCTTTGGGAGAGGTGGCATTGCGTAAGCAATGACGGAGAGGGCAAGGACGCTGACGATAAACCGCAGAAACGGAAAGGAACTTGCTATGAGCCGTTTTCTTTCTCCCACGCTGGAAGCTGTCACCCCCTACACCCCGGGGGAGCAGCCGCAGGACCAGCAGTACATCAAGCTGAACACCAACGAAAGCCCCTACCGCCCCTCTCCGGCGGTGGTGGCGGCGGTGAGCGAGGCCGAGGTGGAAAAGCTCCGCCTCTACTCCGACCCCGCCTGTGCCGAGCTGCTGCGGACGGCAGCAGCCCACTTCAATTTGCAGCCCGACCAGATCATGCCCGGCAACGGCAGCGACGAGAACCTCTTCTTCGCCCTGCGGGCCTTCTGCGACGAGGCGCATCCGCTGGCCTATGCAGACATCACCTACGGCTGCTACGGCGTCTGGTGCGGCCTGATGCACATTCCCAGCCACATCATCCCTCTGAAGGATGACTTCACCCTCGACCCAGCCGACTATTACGGCCTGAACGAGACCATCGTTCTCGCCAACCCCAACGCCCCCACCGGTCTGGCCCTGCCCCGCAGCGCCATCGAGGAGATCCTGAAGGCGAACCCCAACCATGTGGTCATCGTGGACGAGGCCTATGTGGACTTCGGCGGCGAGAGCTGTGTACCCCTCATCGACCAGTACGAAAATCTGCTGGTCATCCAGACCTTCTCGAAGTCCCGTCAGCTGGCCGGTGCCCGTCTGGGCCTTGCGATGGGCAATGCAAAGCTCATCGCCGACCTCAACCGGGTCAAATTCAGCCTCAACCCCTACAACATCAACCGCCTGACCCTGAAGGCCGGCAAGGCCGCGCTGGAGGATACAGCCTATTTCGAAAAGACCTGTGCCGCCATCGTCGAAACCCGCAGCTGGACGAAGCAGCAGCTGGAAGCGCGGGGCTTCACCGTGCTGGACAGCCGGACCAACTTCCTCTTCGCCTCCACCGGGAAAAAGGGCGGCGGCGAGCTGTATCGGAAGCTGAAAGAAAAAGGGGTGCTGGTGCGCCATTTCGACGCGCCCCGCATCACCGACTGGCTGCGGATCACCATCGGCACGCCGGAGGATATGGAAGCCCTGCTGCGGGCGCTGGATGAAATTTTGGAGGGTTGAGCCATGCGGGAAGTGACCATAGAGCGGAACACGAACGAGACACAGATCGAGCTGACCCTGAACCTCGACGGCGCAGGCCGGTATCAGGTGGACACCGGGTGCGGCTTTCTGAATCATATGATGGAGCTGTTCGCCCGGCATGGCCGGTTCGATCTGGTGCTCACCTGCCACGGCGATGTGGAGGTGGACTATCACCACACCACTGAGGATGTGGGCATCGCGCTGGGGCAGGCCTTTGCCGAGGCGCTGGGCGATATGCGGGGCATCCACCGGTACGGCAGCTTCTATCTGCCCATGGACGAAGCCCTCATCCTCTGCGCCGTGGACATCTCAGGCCGCTGCACCCTGAACTGGGACATCCATTGCAACACCGAAAAAGTCGGCGACTTCGACGTGGAGTGCGCCAAGGAATTCTGGCTGGGCTTTGCCCGCAGCGTGCCCGCCACCGTCCACTTCGTCCAGTTCGCGGGCGAGAACACCCACCACATCTTAGAGGCAGCCTTCAAGGGCGCCGGCCGTGCGCTGGCCGACGCCGTCCGCATCGATGCCGCCCACCGGGACGAGATCCCTTCTACGAAAGGACTGCTGGTATGATCTGCATCATCGACTACGGCGTGGGCAACCTGTTCAGCCTGAAGTCCAGTCTGGCCCATCTGGGGCTGGACGCAGCGGTCAGCGCCGACCCCGCCGACATCCGTGCCGCCGACCGGCTCATCCTGCCGGGGGTTGGGGCCTTCGGGGACGCCATGGCAAAGCTCGAGGCCACCGGCCTTGTGCCGGTCATCAAGGAGGAAGCGGAGAAAAAGCCCCTCCTTGGCATCTGCCTCGGGATGCAGCTGCTGTTTGAAAAGAGCTTCGAATACGGCGAGCACCCGGGCCTCGGCTTTGTGCCGGGGCAGGTCTGCCCGCTGGCCCCCGACCTCGGCGATAAGACCCTGAAAGTGCCTCAGATCGGCTGGAACGCCGTCCACATCCTGCACGACGACCCGATTTTCAAGTACGTCCGGGACGGCGAGTATTTCTACTACGTCCACAGCTACTACGGCAAGAACTGCGCCGCCAACACGCTGGCCGTCAGCGACTATTCCCTCCCCGTCACCGGTGTGGTGAAGGCGGGCCGGGTGTACGGCACTCAGTTCCACCCGGAAAAGAGCGGCGACGCGGGACTGCGGCTGCTGCGGGCGTTCAGTGAGTTGTAAAAACAACCTCTCAGTCTCGCTGTCGCTCGACAAGGTCG
>UMHX01049273.1_pt1 | contig 18311 bp, 23 predicted proteins | sample 1965651 | NCBI WGS metagenome assembly UMHX01 (sample SAMEA4836109, study PRJEB28245) | human gut metagenome | biome: gut microbiome; material: fecal sample | place: Denmark | collected 2008 | reverse complement strand
CATATAAATTTATCTATTATTTTAATTCCGCCAACGGGTTATCATACTCCTGCTGCAATTTCTTCAGGACTTCAACCTGTTTCGCATACTCCGCCGAATTTTCTCCGAATTGCTTCTTCACATTCTTCAGCTCGCGGTTAGCCGAACGCATCTTATCCTCGAGCTCAATCATCTTCTGCCGTGCCTGATCCTGCTGGATAACAATTTCCAGCTGCACCCTATCAATTTTCAGACTCATATTTGTGTTTGTGTGTGTTAATGATTAATTATCCAGCCATCTCCCATCATCCAGCCATACACCGCCATCCCTCCACCTTCCATCGGCCAGAATCCATCTCTGTTCGACTTCGGTATCAGGTATAACGGCTGGATAGAAGATACCAGTCCATGGATCTGAACGTCCGTTCGGGCCTATCGTATATTCAATTTCCTTAGCCAGAAAACGGCGGTTAAAAAATTCAAAGACTGAACTTGCCGGATATACATTTTCATCATAGCAGGTAATTTTAACCGGATTTTCCCGGTCTATCTTGTAGGAGTTGCTATAGAAATAGCTTTCCATATCAGCCAGATTAAATGTAGGTCCTCCAACGGGCAAGTCAATCGGCCAACTCTTTGAAGGTAAGAACTTGTCTGTAAATGCTAAAGGATAAGAATTCGGCTCGAGATAACCAATCTGCACAGGATTCAATCCGGTATAAAAAGCCAGGTATATATTAGACTTACTTTCGTCATTGTCCTGAAGATTAGCTACCATATCATGAATGGAACCTAATTCAACTTCTTCACTGGGATTATCAGATGCAGAAGCTGTAGGGATATAATAATCGGAAAAATAAGATTCTTCCGGATCAACATTCTTCAGGTAAAATTGCCTCTGAACAAGTTCTGCCGGAATAAGCTCAATCTCAAATTCCGACTTAGACTCCTCACGCACCAATGCAGCAAATTCATCAACCATTTCAATAACCGTCCAAATTCCAGATCCAGAGAGATAGATAACCTTCCGGTTTACTTCCTGATAATTAAAAATAGTATCTGTAACATAATTCTCTTCGTGCAAGAAAAACTCAGAAAGATTCCCTTCAACAACTTTACTTTTAGCCTTTTCCTTAACAATGTCCGGCAAGCAACGTAACTTATAATAATCAGTTTCCGGCAACTTGTATCGAACAGTAGAGTTAATGGCATCACCTTCTTCTTCATCCTCACTCTCTACTGTGTAACTGTCTACGACATTCTGCAAGTGTACATGATGCACCTTTGCCAGATAAGAAACATTGAGTAAAAATGATACTTTCCTGGTTTTAAAGTCGATCAGGAATGTACCATTAAATAATTTCTCTACATTTTCGAGAAACTCCTTAGCCGTCCATCCTGGCAACATCTCGTTCCATTTATAAGTATTAATAACATGTACCAGGTACATGGATTTCCACGGTGTATCTTCTATCGCATTATACTCGAGCTCATAACCTAATGCCTTCAGCAGTTCACGCATATACGCACACAGATAAGGTTGCGGGATATAATCATAAGGCTGTATATCATCTTTGGGAGTTATATGTCCGGCAAATGGACGTCCTTCCTGAGGTTCTATGTTAATAATCCAGATATTTTTATCCGTCTGATTAAAGCTATCATAAGTCATCATCAGATTATAGTCAACTTCCGGATAAGATTTACTCACATAATCAGTCGAAACCGAACCATTAACAACAGGATCAGTCACGGGCATATCCAATGTCGATATCAGTTCATCGGACCCGACAAAATAATTCAATTCGGAGTTTCCGGAAACCAACTGGATGTTGACAGTTGTATCTGTCCAGCCAGTAATGATTTCCGTCCCGTTAAGATATACGCGATTATCAGCCACCAGAACAGCTTTCCGTTTCGTTTCGGGGCGTTCGGTTGTATTCAGACGGTTAAGGAATCCATATAATCTGGCATTAACAGGATCTTGAAGAGATAACTCAATGTCATAAGTATATTCACCGTTTTTAGTGAAAAAAGCGTTTTCCTGCTTTACGGATATAGAGAATCCGGAAGGCAGGACAACAGCAACACCATTAATGTACAGATTAGTCATAATTCTTAAATTTAATTCCCATTGAAAGTCCGTTTACCCCACCAAATATCTGATATTCCCATTCAATCTTATAAGACTCTTCAGGTATTATATCAACACATTCGTCATGAGATTGCCGGATAGCATCACGCAATGTCAGCATAATATTCTGTAGGTTGCTATACAGTAATATCTCTTCGTTATCGTTAAGTTGACCAGGAGCGACTCGCTGACAAACGAAGAGGAAAACCTGCTGTGAATCGCTTGCATTGTCATACTCACCTACTGCCTGAGCATCAGGATAGCTCACACATAATGATATACCCGATTTGCTCTGAATTTTTTTCACCATATGCGATTCATTCACAGCGAGTATTATATTGTCAATCTTGTGTTCCAATTCTTGATTAGTAGTGTACACCAGTTCACTGATATACTCACGGAAGCTCTTAATATCTATCATAGTATTCTATTATTATCAGGATCGGCGAAACAGAAAGAGAATTCAACGGCCTTGAGAATATTCTTCCGGAAATCACGTTCATAGCTCTGGTTGGTTATGATAATATCATACCAGGAGCCATCTATTAAAATCTGTGCCTGCTGCGCACCCAAGAAGTCACGCCACAACCTGTAATCAGACTGTCGGAATATCACTCCGGAATTGACTGTGAACTCATCAGAAGGATTCACGACAAATTTACGTTCTACTCCCCACATGAATCCAGTTTCGCTTTCATCAGCCCCCTTCAGAACCATCGAACCGACAGCACACACAATTTCCGGAACATCGAACATGTTCAGGAAACGGAAGATGAAATGTTCAGCATAGGCTGTACGGTCTACATGAAACATCAAGTCTTCTACCGTATAATGATTAAAATCTGTATCAGGAAAAAGTTTTTTAATCCGGTCGTAAGAAACATCAAGAGAGCATACCATATTTTCTCCGACATGCGTGTACAAGGTTTCAGCAGTAACCAAACCAGATATATCAGTAACCGTTACATTAACTGCTTGTCCGGAAGAGAGGAAGAAACTGGCATATTCAGGCACGCCCGGGCGAGTAACCTTCTCGCTGATGACAGATAATACTCCCGGAGATTCAGCCTTTTTTTTCGTTGTAAACCGAGAAAACAGCACATAGGTGTCCGCATCCTTCTCTCCGTTAATCAAAAAACTAAATGTACCTGACAGGTGTTGCTGATAGGTGGTATTACCTTCAGGCCATATACCCCACAAGGCTTTTGCACAGAAACGCCCTAATTTACGTATGCGTACCTGATAGGCAGCGTCCGGAACATATTCTTCAGACAAGATTTTACTTCCGGAAAACTGTACTTCAAAAGTAATGGTAGAGTCTGTATCAATGATGTATTCGGGCATATCGGCAGCCAGCTCGACAGTGCCCGGTCTTTGCATAACATTCATGTGCGAAAGAATTTATTTGTTTTTGAATTGTTCGGCAACAATTGAACTTCATCCTCTGAGGAACCGTCACGTAACTGTTTCATCCGTTCCAGCCAATCAGCAGCATCAGCCTCGAGAATAGCAGACATTCGTTGTGCATCCTCTAATGATGCCGGTTGAGAGTCTGCCATACCATTTGCCGAATTAAATCCCCTGATAACTGCATAAGGTATAAGCTGGAGGGGCAACCTGCGAAGAGCAACCGACATGGTATACAAGGCCAAAGCTTTAGAAGCTGCATACCGAACATCAGATGTTTCGGACTGAAGCAATTCCGGAAAACTGTTACCGTATGCAGGAGCTACTGTAGCAATCTGAATTTCTCTTAAAAATGGGAGTAACAGAATATACATTCGCTCTGACTGGGCAATCGGGAAGTATGAATCGAATTCACGTCCTGACCGGATCAAAAGGCTTGCTGCACTCCGACAAGCATCCGTATTCAGCCAGTCCTTATCCGCTGACTCGTTAAGCCAGCGTATTAATCTCTCAACAGCGCTGTAATACGCCTGTAAGTGCACAGCATCATCACGATCAAGCTGCCATTCCCAAGGTATTTTGTCGGTTCCGTCTGAAGCTACCTTAATCTTTCGGCCGCTATCTTCGTGGCTGACATCGCTACGTTGAAAAAAATGAAGTGTAGCCAACAGCGCAATAGGGCGCTGTACCAACTGTACAAGACGGTCATCATTTTTCCCCTCCTTATAACTTATTTCAGCCTTGTCGTAAACGGCACGACCAATCACCTGAATCAGTTCATCGGTAGCATCGATAATATCCATTTCGACGACCGAAAAATCATTTCCGACATAATAGTTACCGGTCATGTGGCGCAATTCAGCTGCGCCCTGGTTGTTAAGATTGAATATCATGTTTCTTTGTTGCTTGAATAAGGCTATCAGCCTTCTGTTTATCATCCAATAATTTTAATAGAACTCGTAGGAGCTGTGTATTATCCACTTCTTCAATGCTACCAAAGACTCCTGATTCGGCCATAGAGAATAGTATCGAGTTCATACCAAGTGACTGTTCAGGCGTGTTCCCGTTATTGGTAGCGGAAAAAACAGGCTCAAAACAGACTTCGCAACCATCAAGAATGAATGTACCATGGAATAAAAATGAACAGAACGAAGCGAACCAACAATATACCCCCCACTTCAGGTAATCCGGCATACCCGCAATATCTTTCGTCATTTTTGCTAAATCAGACGAAACAAATGGAACACGTTTTCCTCCTTTTTTTCGTCTGTACAAAATAGCACATAGTGAATACAAGTAGGCTACGTCTTGTGTTCGAGTATATTCGTTCATCATAATTACGGCATAGCGGAATTCGCCAAAAGTCAGATCCGCGCCGTGTGAAGCCGGGCCCCAAAAATCAGACCATGAAGGAATCAGGTTCACCGTTGAGTCAAAGGTCAGGGCAATAGACTTATTCTCATCGTCAACCTTCCATTGCCAATCCAAGGTTTCAGACAGATTATTAACCAACAGGTAATAATCTTTTTTCTTTGACTTTAAGCCACGATGTCTTAGCACATATCTACACCATAACCTCTTGACATCTGTCAGAGATATAGCTTTTGGTGAAAGGATCAGCAGCATACGCAATTTTAGCAGGTAGGCAAATTCGGCAGGCTGAACCTCTTCCCAACAATCCGGAAATTCTAAGTTTTTCTTCATATTATACCTGATTTGTGGCTCTATCAGAAGCCGTTACATTATCTTCCTTATTAATCACTTTTCGATAGATTCCCAGAAATAAATCCTGCTTGTCCGGGAAGTTGATATGAATCGCATCGTTAATGGCTTCCAGACAAACATCTTCAGGAATCTGTGTATCGGCTCCGTAAAAGAGTTTCAGCGCATACAGCATCTGAGATCCTGAATCACCCTTTCCGTCGATTATGATGTTAGCCAGTGAAGGGTTCAGACCTAATCCACTGGTTGTACTCGAGTCGGCAATACGTGAAATTTTGGTAAGCGCATCGATGTACTTATCAATATTCATCTCAATAGGCTCAATCGTGAACTGGTGTGTCTTGCCATCGACAGGATCAACATAGTCTGTAGTCATAAAAAATTTGCCTACATTGTTCTTACCTGCCATGACATCAGCCAGCTCACGTGCCAACTGATCTTTTACCAATTCCATGTGCTGATATATCTGTTCATCTGTAGCATCGAGATGCTTAGCCTTGTACCGCTCTGACTTCTTCGTCCAATACTCATCGGGTACATGTACGACATAGGCAGCCGCAATCATATTCCTATTCAGATATTCGATAATCTCCGGTAAAGAGTTAGCATCCTGCATCCAGGGCATAGAGCCAAAAAAAGAGGATATCGCGTACATGTTTCGTCCGAACGAGCGTAAACAGTGATACTTCACTGCAATCTCCTGTTTTGTCGGCTGATGTCTGTCAAAAACCGGATATCGTATATACTTCTGGCTACCATAGAAATCAAAATCACCATTCAGGATATGTGTAACAGCATTGAGATAACGTTCATCGTTATCTGGCCAGCACAAGCGACAATCTTTCGAAGGCAAACATTCAAGGCTGTGAATCCACGGTCGTCCCACCCTGACGGATCTTGCGGAAACATACTTGACAAAAACTCCGTTCAGGTGGTTATATTCGGTAAATGATTCACGGATAAACCGGCGATAGTCCCAGCTATCCAGCCACGCCTGTACTTCCGGATCTGTAGTCCATTCCTGTACACGTTCGTTGTTCTCGATACCTATACGGTACAACATAGGTCCCTGACCGTATAACAATCCGGTTTTACGGGCAAGAATACCTGGTGCAAGATTGTTTTTCTCGAGCAGGTTACGAATAGAAGAAGGAAGATTGTTATCTGCCCCCCAAGGCACTATGCGAACTCCAGCAACAGTTGTCGGGCTGCAATCCCAGTCAGCTACTGCTGATCCAAACAGGTGTGTCAGAGAGTCACGGAAAGAGTCCATACGGATAGCATAAGTGCCAACCGCTGTTTCAACGAAATTGATATTACCAATTTTCTTATTCATTTTTTATTCGATTTTCTAAAATTCCCTTTAAACGTTCAATCTCATAGTCAGACAATCCATACATGACGCGGCTTATCAGTCTGTTCAGCCCACCATACATATTGCGAGCATACCATCGATTCTTTTTATTGGTGTTCGAGCGAATACCCCAAACCTCACGATTAGTGTCAACCTGTATCTTATTCCTCTTGTAGCCGGCCATATCAACACAACGGCCATACGAATAAAAAGACATACGTTGCCCCGGATTCTTCCCTTCCTTAAATGACGAATAATTCAATGAATCAAGAAGAGAACCGGATTCAATCAGTTTCTGTTTGGTAAGGGCATCGGACAACGCATCACATAATTCTTCACCGAATTGTGACAATTCTTCTTCAATAAAGAGAAGCTTAATATCATCTGAAGCCTGACTGTTCATAGTTATAATTTGTTTTGTGCAAAAATAGCTTCAGAAAACACCTGAGAAAAGGACATAAAAAAAGCCCCGCCGAAGCGAGGCTAAAAAAAATTTTGCAAAAAAAAATCGAATTCTAAGCCTGAACAAAGATACAACAAATTATTGAGATACAAGGTGTCTTGTTATGTATTCCTCTTCAGAGATATCACCATTATTAAGCCTTTTCCAATCAGACAGATCAAAGGTTATCGATCTACCGTCAGTAACAGTAATTGATTCAGGTGAGATACCCATCTCAGCGCGGATCTCATAAACCAAAGCGAGTACATAGTTAAGGCTTCCCTCCGTGTCAATCTGATATACAAGTTTCATTGTTCGCCTCCTTTCTCAGGAATAAATTTGGTAAGCTCACCTTTAAGGAAATAAATTGCACGTAAGTGTGCCAGCACTTCGTCTGCATCTTCATTATGCAGTTTCATCAGGAAAGCAATCACTTTATCAAGTTCTCTTACAGCACAAGCTGCTGCATCCTGTTCTATCCAGTTCTGCAACACATCGACAGCCTGATCCGGGACGATATAAGGTTTCATCGCTGGCCTCCTTTCTCTTCAGCCAGCAAAGGATTACCATTTTCCCTGAAGCGATATTCTTGCAAAACCTTAACTATATCCATGTACGCAATAGTCCTTGTGTCATTTGCAAGGTCAAATGATAATCGGAAACAACCACCTCTATCGACATCAGCACGATTAAGGGAAATCGGTTTCGTTTTAGGATATTTTTTATTCAAAAAGACCAGAATCATCCGGGCTTCTTCGATGAAAGCATCCTTTGACAGATCATCAGGCAGCAATGTGTGTTTAAAAGAGTCAACCCATTTACCCAGTTCTTTTGCTTTTTCATTAACAGGGCTATAGGAAAAGGCATTATTAACGAACCATTTCATCGCAAACCTCCTTTCCGGCAAAGCAAAAGAGAATAAACAAACCAGTTCAAGCAGGCAACAGCAGCCAGCCAGTGGATGAAAAACGAAAAGCTAAGAATACAGAAGGAAACTTGTGCCTGGAAAATAAACACAGCCTGACGGTTAGATACTCTCTCTTCCATGATAGAAGAGAACAATACATTTTTACGATTCAGCCATAACGAGATACGGCTTTCTTTTGCCTGGCTAACAGGCAATGCAATTTGATTTTTCATTTTTGGTAAGCATTAAAATGAAACAATAAATAATTAAATTACGGAGAGGAAACAAGAAAAGTTCCGCTCCCCGTTGCTTACCACCTGAAACAGGCTGTGGGTCCATTAAGACACCACACGGGACGGAACTTATACGATATAGTAAACCACAAGGCATAAAAAATGCCCGCAGCATAAAATGGCGAGCCATCTCGCCTGTTTCAAATGGTAAGCAGTGCAAATATGAGGATTTATTTTGGAACTGCAAAAGAAAAAGCGGAAACTTTTTGAGTTTCCGCTAGTAAGTATCAGGTTATTTTCCATTCTTTTTATCAAATTCTTCTTTTGTCATAAACCCTTCCTTAATTTGATCATCAGAAGTGACCTCTTTTGAAAGTAACCAATGGTAAACACTCTGGTTACTTGCAGTAACCACATAAGCCTGCTCAAATTTCCAGTTTCTCTTACCCATGTAGTTCATCGCATCCACCATTGAATTAAATTCAAGCTTTTCTCCCTCATCATTTACCAAGTATTGCTTAGCAGATCCAGACCAAAATTGAACTTTTTGTCCGAAATCAACAGTAACAACAATTTTTGTACTCATAAATTTTGCGTTACCAACCAGTTCGCAAAAAACTTTGTAAGGTTCTTGCGCCATCACGTTCAGGCTAATGAAAGCCAGTAATAGAAATAAAATTCTTTTCATAAAAAAACATATTTTAATAAACACATCAAAGATATTAAAAACTTTCGTAACGAAAGAAATTCAATCGCCGATTCAGGCGTAAACAAACAAAACCTTATTCCCCGCCGCCCGATTTGCCGACAAACATAGTGCGAAGGCAAATCGGGCGGCGGGCGGCTGCTACGCTACCCACCTCCCAAACGCTGTCACAGCCATTTACAGCCCTTACAAGCGTCCCTCGTCCTCATAACTAAAGTATTCCTTATCACCATAAACGATATGGTCCAAGAGCTTTATATTCATTGTATTTCCTGCATTTTTTAAACATTCAGTCAGGCGGTTGTCGTCATTACTGGGTCGGCAATTTCCTGACGGGTGATTGTGGCAGAGTATCATTGACGTGGCGTTACATTTCAAAGCTTCACGCAAAATAACTCTTATATCCACCTGCGTACTGGTTATGCCTCCTATAGAGATACGTTGTTTTCTTACAACACGGTTAGACTGGTTCAAGTAAATAGCCCAACACTCCTCCACTTCCAAATCTTCCATATAAGGTTTCATCAGGTTATAAATGTCCTCACTATGCCGGATAATTACCCTGCTGCTCCTACGGTCTATGATACGCTTGTAAAGTTCAATCACGGCGAGAGCCATGTCCCTGCGTGCCGGTGTCAAAAGCTGACAAACATCTTCTATTGAAACATTATCGCCACGCAATAACATTTCATTAACTCTTTTACTGGTTTCTCTGTTGTTTGTCAACTGATAAACTACTTCACTGTCTGACAAATGTCTGCACTCACCACAAATTTCGAATAAATCTTTCATAATGTTGGTTATTAAATTGTTATACAAATAAAGTTCTTGCTAAAAACATACCTCCCAAAACCGAAGCTCCCAGCGTTTCAAGATGACAAGCAAAACGAGCGTAAGAATAACCTCGAGTAATTACATCGTCAAAAACTAGAACTTTCTTTCCCTTAAAAAATTCCTTGTCGAAATTGACTACCTGTACATTATTGACATGCTTACCTGATTTGCTCTCATGAATTGCCAGCCGTTCACCTTCTACCGTGATATGGTCGTAAGCACTGACTGCACCTGATAACCTTGCAACTTCCTCTGAAAACTGCTTGTAGCGGATTTCATTTTTTTGCTGGCTACTGGCTGGGATGCATGCAAACACGATGTTACATGTTTCTTCTCCGAACTGCTCACGAATTTTCTTTGCTACCAACTGTGCAGCTGAAACGGCACATTTCCCATCCTTGAAAGCCCATACAAAGTTTCTCACCTGCCAATCTCTTGAACTGGCTTTGTACTTTGTCGGCAGATAGTCAAAGAAGTTGAACATGTACTTTCTACACTGGTTTAGCATGGATTCGGTAAAGGTTTTCATGGTCTTAAAATTTATTCTGGTGCCGAGCTCGGGAGTTGAGCCTTTTTTTCTGCTCTTCCTGCTCTGAGCTTTTTTTTATTCCGTTCGCTGTCGCTACGGTTTGTTTTCGCCTTTTACACCTGCCAGCAAAGGTGTTCCGAAGCGTATAAAGACAAGTTTTCACGAAAAGCATAGCCCTGAATACTACCTGAGCTCTGTGAGGGTGGAGATTTTTTCGGGAACATCGCCTGAACTTGGCATACGAAGCGGAACATTTACCTTTGCAGGTACAAAAGGCATAAACCGCGGCGCCAGTGATACCGATTTAAAGGCGAAGAGTAGATAAAGAAGAGCAGTCAAACAATACATAGCTTTAGCTATACCACTGGTAGGGAGAGCAACGGGGTGGGTGGGCCGCTGCGTGAACGCCATCGCCAGCCAGAAAGACTAAAGAGTGTCTTTCTACCAAACTATGCCCGACAACGCTTCAGAGCCATAAAAAAGGTCCCTACCTTATAAGTTCGGGAGCGTTGTCGGGCACTCCCATGGCAAAAACGGGGCGACATCGCTAAATTTCGGGCTAAGTTTTTCACTAAAAAATCAGCCCAGCAGAACAAACGGCTTGAAAATGAAGTTTCAAACCGTATAGGAATGAAAAAACCTAGGTTTTTTGTCGTACAGATGCCCGACGCGCGCCTCCTAGCGGTTGCGATTGCAACTAATTTTCGGCTCGGGAAATGTGACGCAAGCGGAATCCCACCTCCCCAGCAACACGGCACAAAAAAAATGCACCACCGTAGTACGGCAGTGCATCCAACCATTCCTTAACGAACGGTCAATATATATTAAGGGGCATAAGATGTCACCTTAGATTGCCAGATCCGTAAGAACTCCTTACGCATTAACAGATACTTGAGCGCATCTGTCAGGTTGGTAGATTCTTTAGGCAAACGCTCACGAGGCAACTTATCACCAGTCTTTAACTTGACCACTATCTGGCTACCACCATCATCTACCAGCTTGGTCTTGCAGACTTCCATCTCAGCCTTCAGGTTAGGACAATTATACTGGTCTATTAATAGCGTGAACAGTTTACCAGCCAGATTACCACTCAACAGGTCGGACATAAAGCGATACTCCAGATTAGAGCCGATATTACCTTGTCCTACAGACATTAACTGTACCCTCCAACCTGTGCTTTTCCCTTCAGCATCATACTCTATAGCATTTTTGATCTGTGTCGCCATATCCGCTTTCACGCCCTTGTAATTATTCATAGCGCGGTCATAATACAGCTTCAGGACCTTAGTACGTCTGGGCGCAAAGTACCGGACAAACTGTACCCCCAACTCACGTACAGTATCAGGAGGCAACGTATAGAATTCCTTCAGTACGCGGTACTCACGCCCATGCTGTTGTCCTATCACAAGGGAAAGCATATTACCGGCATCCATACCCGCCTCGAGTGGCAGATTATGGTTGTGGTAGCGAAGTGCAGAACAGTCTTCCATCCAGCCCAACGGCTTAACTTCAATTATCTTATTCAAGTAACCGTCGGCGTAAAAGTGTCGGATAGACAGATTAGGATAAAACAGTAAGTTAGCTTCTATCTTAGGAATGATTGAAAGGATATTGCAGGTTAAACCTTCTAGTCCTTCAGCCAGTTCATCAGAGAACCAGTCTAGCCCGAGGATATCGGCATTAACATAGCTGGATGAAATAAAGAAGAACGACACACGGCGGCGAGTCTTGATCCATCTTTCCTCCCACCTCTTCATATTCCTCTTAGCCAGTTCAACAGCTTTGGCTGCCTTATCTACCTTTTCCTGAAGATTGCGGTCTGTTCGTTGTTGTTCTACCAGTTCGCGGTACTCCTGCAAGTGGGCAACATAAGTCTTCTTACAGTCGTTATATACAAGTCCGGCCCGAAGCATCAGCATAATCTGTTCCTTGTTGTTCTGAGCCGACAGTTTCAGAATCCAGTCGTATTCGCCCAGATGGTTCGGATTCGGCATATCGGTTGTCAGTGTTCTGGACCGATACCATACCGACTGTCCGTACTTGACATAGAACCCACGTACTGCCTTCAGCAAGTTGGTGAACTTCTCTTCGGGAAAGTACTTAACCTCGTCACCGAATACCCCCACGTAAGAACGTCCAGCACCAATAGCCAGACGATCCAGAGAGATAAACGTAAAATTAAATCCCGTGAAGAAAACCATGGTATTACGCCAATCAGTGCATACATTATACATGCGCAATCTCCATTCTTCAGGAGGTGCTTCATTGATCACGTAATGCGTACCCAGTTCCCACCCCAGCAACTGCAATCCGTCAATTAACGATGGAATCACATTCTTGTGCAGATCGGAGTAGGTATCAGCCACCCACGCAAAGGGAGCGCCCGGACAATCCTGTGCTGCTTCCTGTACTCTTTCCGCCAATACCTGAACAGTTTTGGCAGAAGCACGACCGGCTACCCAGTACAGTGACCAGGGCATCATGATAGCCAGCATCTGGGCCGTCCAGTTTGCATAGCGTGTTTCCACGCTATCCTCGGTAATTTTCAGTTTTTTCCTGCGTGTCATCGATAATCTCTTCAAAATTAATATCTACGGCCATAGCATCCCTCTTCAGGCGAGTACGTTCTTTCTCTGGCAAATCAGGTATCTTATCAATTTGATTTGCCAGATCCTTACGGTCAATGGAAGGAACGCCAATCAAGTTTGAATCAAGTGTATAAACCTTGATATCTTTTTCCTTGATTTCCTGACGTTTCACCTTATCGGGTTTATCCAATTGTTTAACTTTCCAAGCCTGGGTAAGCAAGTTACCGTATATCTCCATATCCTTAGGACCTGAAGATGATAAAAGCACGGTCTGTGCAGCTTTCATCAGGTTGTCAAAAATCATATTGCGGTGTGCAGCCGGCTCAATCGTATCATCGAGATAAAACAGATTCACGGCTTCGTAGTACATTTCCCTGGCACGAGGGCGTGAACAGTTAAATGGCTCGTGCATAAGCATAGAGATAGCACGGTCCTTCCCATACTTTCGAGTTATTCCAACTACAGCGAAGAGAGCATTGTAATAATCCTGTTCTTCTTCGGATAACTGATATTTGCAACCGGATTCTATGTAGTCCTGGAGCTGCTCGTAATAAGATTTTTCAAACATCTAAATCATCAAAAAAAACCTTGGAAACATTATTCTTAAACTCGATGGAACGGCGCATTTTGTCGAGCCTCTGAGCCTGTGTCACATTCTCACCAGTAGCTGCTGCATCTGCCATGGAAATACCTTCCTTAGCTGTTTGAAGAAGCTGGCCCCGATCATAATGATACTTCAGAGGAGATTTCAGCAGGCTGAAGTAAAACATAAATTCGTTAACTTCTATGTTATAATACATAGCTATCTGTTGGGGTGTGTAACCTATACCAGCTAACTTCTCATATTCATCAATAGGTATTCGGGCAAACCATTCCGGACGATTGCTATCTGTCCATTTTATTACCGATTCTGAATTCATATACTTTTTTGGATTTTAAAAAAACATACTGTTCCTCGAGGGCATTTTCGCCGTAGTTTCCGGAACCTTCCACCACATAGCATCCAGAATCCGTGTCCAGGCATGTAACCTTCTTGTGTGTCCAGCCATAGGTTAACGTAATGATACCCTCATTATGCAGCTGCTTTAGTCTTGCAAAGATCAGCGGCATACGGAACTTGAGTGTTTCGGACACATGAAGATGTACGGAGCCAATCAAGCCTTTATCCTTATATCTTAACAAGGCATTGATTATTCGTTCATTGGTGGAATAAGTGGCTACATAGATGTGTCGAACATATCCTGCATGGCGAATCAAGTAAACGATAAAAGTGAAGGCGGTAAAACTTTTCCGGGTTTCAATGAAAAAGGCTTCATTATTATCCGGAAGGCGGCCGCACAATTCCCGAAGGTTATTGAGTTTGAAGCAAAGAATGTTTTCAAACCTCTGAGAGTACAGTCGTGACTGCCTGACCTCTGCAAACAATTCGTCCAAATTGAAATACTTATTCATCACCTAGTAACCGATTTATTTCAGCCAGTTCTGACTGGTAGGCTTGTAATCTTGCTAACCGCTCCAGCTCGAGGTGTGGTTTATCACGTTTAGCAAGCTCATCCTGTACGCGCCATATATTGTTTTTCAACCTCTTCTGGCGGATCATCAGCTGCTTGACATTCAAGGTCAACAGTTCCTTACGACGGTGGAATGCTGCGAAAATCGGATGCTTCCCAAGGATAGAACCATGCTGCTGGTAGTAATTCAGTTCCTCCCATATCATCCGGTTCTCGAGATATGAGTTAATCAGTTCGCGAGATACTTTAGCACACTGTTCGGTAGAGGTACAATCACGTAATTTTTTATGCAAGTTTACATAATTGTGATATCTGGCAAATTTACGTGACGCCAGTGCCTCGAGTTCAGGCGGGCATTTCGGATCATTCAGGAAGGGAAATTCATCACGGAATGAAAGAGGTTTCCGCTCAGAAAACAGCACAACCTGTGCCGTAGCAACATAGGTATAGTCTTCATCAATGCCATACTTCTTACACAACCAGTCAATCATCAGACGGCGATTTGCCACCGGATTTGTCTTGACCAGTCGTAAAGTTAAAGAGGGTGCGCCCGCCTCAGTCAGAAGCTGCACACCCTCTTCGGCGTTCGCACCTGCACGTAACCAGGTGAGAATTGTTTGTTTCATGTTACTCAATATCCAGGAACGGAGTCAAATACTTTGTATTTTCAAAATACTTTATATACAGGAAACACTTATTAGAAATCAGCTTTTCGACTGTTTTTCTATCCGGATTCTGTGATACAATCGGTAGAAGCCAATCATCTGTTTTATAGTCCAAACGCACAGGATGACTCATAAAAGCACAGCAATACACAGTCATCACATGGTATTTACCAGAAAGAATATCTCTGCAAAATTCAAAGAGTTCTGCAACATTCTCCTTTTCCAATACAAATGGAGCATGTGTATTGTAATCATACGCTGCAATATGCAAATCATTCCGTAACAAGTTTGCCGTGTTATACATCAAAACAGCTTCTTCACCAGCATAACGACTTGGGACTATCGGCCCCAAATTTTTTCCTAATTCAATGTGATGCAATTCAACATCATCAATCAGGTACGTACCTGGTTCAATCAGGATGAATTTCTCAGAAACATAATCAGATACAACAGCGAGTTTCAGCACCTCAAGTAATTCGAATTGACTACCTTGAGCATCCTTATATTCAATTTGCTCAAATGGTATATCCTCTACGACATTAACAGGATCACCAATAACCACGAATCGAACTTCTTTATGCAAGAATTTACGGCAAGAACGGATAGTCAATATAAGTTCCTCTTCTTTATTTTTCTTTGCGAAAAACGGAATAACCACCGAAATACTGTCATAATAAGCAACATTTAATCCATCAGCAGAAGGTTGAATATCTGCATCAGTAGTCTGTTCTGAGTCTTTATCTGTTGTTGTCACGTCTGCATTATTAGTCTGATCAACCGTTGTTTCAACGGTTTCAGCAGCAGGCTGCTCTAGTTGAGCAGCCTGTTCTTGTTTATCTGTTTTTTTTGTCATACACCATCTTCTAATGAGGCGGCAGCTGCCGCTGTTAAACCTAAGTAGCCGTCAATGTCCGGATCACCTGTCTGAGGGACTAAGTTCAGCGGAATACGTCCTAATGGGGTTGTCGGGATTTCAGAAGCAAGTTCAATAACATTCTTGCAAGCTTCCTTATCATCCTGACCTTCGTCTGAACTAAAGACAAGCGGGGTACAAGGTGTACCAGCTATTTTAGCGTCTTCATTACCGCAATTAATAACGATAGAGCCTAGATCTTCATTCACAATAGTATTTCGGCAAGCTGCCATTTCCTTAGTATCACCTGGAGATTCCCATGCTGTATGATGCAAATACCCCTTAGCATCAGCAGATCCGGTCAAAGTATCCCAAGATTTAATGGTACTGGATGTACCATATACTGCAATAGGCTTTTTCCCTTCCGCGAATGTAAAAGCAGTCACAGTAATACCATCAGTATCTTTCTCAAAGGTTTTTACATCTTCCCATCGAAAAAGAATCACATAATGTTTTTTGCCCTTCGGACGACCAGCCGAAGAGCTACTTCTCTTTACAGAAACTAAAGTATCAGGCATAATATAACCTCCTATAATTAAACGCCCAGATCAGCTGGAGCAAGTTCTTCAACCAAATCAGTCGGAAGGTATGCGAATATAGCTTCCTTGATCCAGAATCCTGTACCTTCTCTCCATTCACCCAACACCTTAGCAACATAATCATCAGAAGTCATACGCAGACTAACATTCTTAGGATTACGCGACATAATGTGTTTAAAATTTTCTTTAGGTGTAATAAAGAACGCCCCGGTACCACGCATACCTTCTATCGGACCGAATGTAAATCGAGAAAAATCAACTTTAACCTTTTCACCGTCTTCATTCTTAGTAGTCGGGAACTTATCACGATACGCACGACCATATTTTGTGATAAGATCCGGATCTGCATGGATGAACATGGTCTTATTCTTATAAAGCGGGCTTACCGCGTCAACTGCCTGATCAATCTGCTTCAGCAGTTCTTCACCTTCACCCAATGCAGCTGTACCGTCTAGAAGCCAAGTAACATCAGTATCTGAATTTTTCTTCAGATCACACAACTGAGTAATGAATCCGTCGCAGGTTTCTTCTGCTTTATTCGGCGTAAAAGTACTGTCTGATGAAGCAGGTTCTTTGTAACGTCCCTTACAAAGTGCCAGCTCACGGTCTTCATCCAATTTAGGTTTGATAAGCTGCTCAACAATATAACGAACAATCGGCATATCCTTAGGCTCCAGCGATTCATCGTAAAGATAACCCAATACATCATCGATGATGTCTGATGGATAAATTTCTACGTTAATCTTCATCGGGAATTGCTTGATTGTCATAGGAGTAAACTTAGATTTACCCTTGGGTGTGAATCGTGGAGTGAATGTCTGCAATACAGAATCGATAGCAGCCTGAGTAGCACGAACTTCGAACTTATCCGTGATGATAGTAGACATGTACTCAGTACAAGAGATTGGTCCGACTAATTTCTGGAAGATAGATAATTTGTCAGAAGATACGTATCTACCAAATTCCTGTTTCAGTTCTGTCGTATCGACTGTTGTGTCACCAGTCCATGCATCACCATTAGCTGCTGCGACATAAGCCCGGTTATGAATCAGACTCATATCAGGCTTAAACTCTTTTTTCATTTTACCACCTGTTTGATCAATAACTGCTTCTCCTCCTTCACCAGGAAGTTTAGCCAGCTTGTCATTTTCAGCCTTCAATTGTTTAAGTTCCTCACGTAACTGGGTGATTGTAGCGGCATCCTTCTTCGCCTGAGCCTCGAATTCCGAAGCTACACCCTTAACTGATTCCTCGGCCGATACACCTTCATTTTCCAGTTCCGCCAGATCTTTAACGAAGGCTTCTGTAAACTTCTCTCCCCATTTTTCGGTAAGCTTCTGCTGATCACCTGAAGAAAGGACGGAACGCCCGTCAGCATCCTTGGCAAAGGCTGATATGCCAAGAAATGACATGACAGAGGTTACTGTCAGTAATAGATTTCTGTTTCGCATTTTATTTTATGTTTTTTGTTTGTAAATAGGCCGAAACCGCATGATCCCTGCTAAGTTCACGGGCCCTGTTAATTGCATACTGTTTATCACCAATAGAATCAATAAGTCCGTATTTTAACGCATCTTCAGCGTAGAACATACGTCCAGAGAGAATACCTTCTACAGACTTATCCAACTTTTCACCTCTTTTAGAAGCCACTTCATCCTGGAACCGTTGTGCCAACGGGTTCAGTTCCTCGCGCTTAATCAAGTCATATTTACCTTGTTTAGCTGCTTCCAAAGGTGCATTTTTGTAGTTCGACAAATCAGAATAGATAGTATGAACTTTAATGCCTTCCATCTCATAGTACTTAGCATAACCCGTTGGCGGAATTAAAATAATAGATAAATTTATATG
>UMHX01009119.1_pt1 | contig 18777 bp, 15 predicted proteins | sample 1965651 | NCBI WGS metagenome assembly UMHX01 (sample SAMEA4836109, study PRJEB28245) | human gut metagenome | biome: gut microbiome; material: fecal sample | place: Denmark | collected 2008 | reverse complement strand
CCTTACGGCGCCCGCCATTTTCTTCGTTATTGCACCGCCGTGATGACGCCGTCCGTGACGGTCACGCCCCACGCGGCGGACACCGCCTCCTCCGGCGCGGCCTGTATGGCCTCGGCGAACACCTCTACCACCTGATAGCTGGTGCTGCCGTCCAGCCCCGTGCCCGTCTCCAGCACCATAGGCTCGCACAGCACGCCGGTCATGTCCCCCGGTGCCATCGCCGTGGTGTAATAGTAGGTATCGCCGCTTCCGGCCAGCCAGCCGCCCAGCAGCTTCACCGCCGGCAGCCGGGAGGGCACGCCGCCCACCGTCTCGCCGGCCCCGTTCACCCACCGGCCCACCAGCCGCACCCGCACATAGGCGGGATAGGTGCCGGTGTTCTCCACCCGGATATTGGACTTCACATCGCCGGTGTGGGTACCGGCGGTGAACGTATCGTCATTCAGCTGCTCGTGTACCGTACAGGTGACAGTCGCCGGCTCAAACCGGTTCTCCGCGTCGGCCTTCCGGAACATGAACGCCATGGTCACGCCCACCGCCGCCACGGCTGCGGCCGCGGCCGCCAGCACCAGTATCCGTTTTCTGTTGGCCTTCACCGCCTCACCCCTTTCTGTTGCACACGGCATCGCTGCTGCCGCTGAGCCATTGATCCCGCACCGCGTCGCCGTCGAACACGGCGGACGCGCCGCCCTCCGTGACCTCTACGGTCTGCGCCGCGTCGGCGTACCGCCATGACCAGTCCGCCGCCTGCTCCACGATGTAGCGGCGGCACGGCAGGCCCCGGATCACCGCGCTGCCGTTGCCGGTGACGGTCACATACGTCACCATGTCCGCGTTGTCCGCCGCCGTGATCCTGTATACGAACACCTGCGTCCCCGCGCCCTCATCGTCCGTGCCGTTGGCGCGGGTGATGGTCAGGTCGCCGAAGGCGGGCATAAACTTGGCGTAGAACACGTTTTTGTTGGGATTGGTCAGCAGTCCGTCCCGCTTGGGCAGGATGGACGCCCCCGTCACCGCCGCCATGCTCTCCGGCGCCGGTACGGTGCAGGCCTTGTCCAGATACCACCCCTGGAACGAGTATCCCGGCTCCGCCGCCGCCGTGGAACCGACAAGCTCCGTCGTACCGCTGACCACCTCGATGGTGCGGCTCACCGTGCCGCCGCCGAAGGGCCACACGCTGTACTCCACGGTGTACTGCTTCGTCTCGTAGTAGAAAATAATGTAGTTCTGCTCGTCCTGCGGCCGCAGGCTGATGCGCTGCTCCGCCGCCGACACGCAGCTCATGCCGTCGATCTCCCTGGCCCGCGCCGTCACCACCGTGCCGTAGCGCTCCGTGCCCGTCTCCACCGGCAGCAGCACCCCGTTTTTGTGGGCCGCGTCGTCCGGGTCGTAGGTCAGGCCGGCCAGATCGCTGATGTCCGTGCCGTAGGTCAGATGGTACACCCGGTAGCTCTGGGTGTTCCGGACATAGAACACATACAGCTCCGTGCCGTCGGCGCTGATGGTGAACGTAAAGCCGTCCGCGCCCTGCGTCACCTGCTCCGTGCCGCCGCCCGCCGCCGTCACGCCGGTGGTCAGCGGCGTGAAGCCGCTGAAGGTCTGGGGCCGGATGGTCTGTGTGCTGCCCACCGCGCCGATGCCCTCCGTGTGGAACGACGCCTCGGTGTAGTTGACGTAGCCGCCGTTTCCGTCCGGCGTCAGGGCATCCCCCACCGCGTCCAGATCCTGCAGCATGTGGTGCACCGCGTAGTAGGCGTTCTGCACGTCCGGCGTGTAGTAGAATGTCACCACGTTGTCCTTGGAGCCTACATACTTGCCGTTCTCGTCCTTCTCCACCGCCAGCACCAGCCGCTTGTAGAATGCATCCGGCATGTAGTTGGCGATCACGGCGAACCGCTCCGTCACCACCGTCATCTGCGTGGTCTTTTCCTCGGTGCCGCCGCCGGGCGCGTCCGGGATGAGCCGGTCGTCGCTGAGGTACCGGTACTCCACGGTGTAGCCGATATTCTCCGCGTGAACGTAGGTGAACGTGAACACGTTCGCCGTGGGATCGCTCTTGTCGTCCTCGTACTGGATGGTGGCGGAGTGGCTGGCCAGTGTGGGATAGTACCCTCTGTTGTAGTCGTCGTACAGCTGGCCAAGGGGCGCGCCCGCCTTGGGAATAAACGTCCGGGTAGTCCCCTGGAACGCATAGCCGACGGAATCGTCGGCCACCGTCCGGTGGAACCCGCCGTCCTCCGCCAGATAGACGTAGCGCCGCGTCTCGCCGCCGCTGCTGGCCGTATAGGCCGTGTTGTCCCGGGGGTTGTACAGCGCGGCGGCCCGGGCCGCCGCCGTCCACGCGGCGTCCGTCTCCGCCTCCAGCGTGACGTAGTGGATGATGAACGGCTGCGCCGAGTGGGTGCCCCAGTCCGCAAACACGTTCATGTTCCGGACGATGGGCATATCCAGCGGCGTATAGGCCGTTTTCTTGTGGCTCTTCATGTAGAACCAGCCGCCGAAGACGTAGTCGTGGCCGCTGGTATCCTCCGGCGTCACCACGCCCTCCGCCAGCGCGCCGTGATCCACCTTCAGGTCGTGCAGCACCTCCACGGAGGTGTCCCCCGCCTCATAGGCCAGCATGTCGTCGTAGGTGCGGAAGAACCGCACGTCATGCTGCACCGGCGCCCACTTGGCGTACAGTACCAGGTGAGCGGCGGGCATGGTGCTGCCCGGCACATATTCGCTGCCGTCATAGCAGCCGGGGCTGGTGTACCAGCCGCCGAAGGTATAGGCGTCCTTCTCCAGCGTGGCCGGATAGGGTGGGATGCCCGCCTCGTTGCCGGTGGCCTCCCGGATATAGGCGTCGATGCCTCCCTCAAAGGGCACGTCGTAATCCTCGGCCCCGCTGTAATTGTGCAGCGCCAGATTGTAGCTCTGCCGCTTGTAGAACAGGTTGGCGGTATAGCTTAGCCGCCCGTCGTCCAGCGTACCGTTGTCCTCCTGCAGCCACCCCGCGTCGCGCTCGCCTGCGCTGACGAAGCCCGGCAGGCCCGGCCGGGTCTGGTCCGCGATCGTTTTGTTGTTGTCGGCGGCGTACACGGTGCGGTACAGGTCGTAGGACACGCCCTTGAATATCCTGTTTCCCTCCTGGCCCGCCGGCGTCTCCACATACAGCTTGTAGATCCACTGCCGGGGATTGCTCCAGCTGATGTCCGCGCCGTTGTCGAAGAAGGCCAGGAAGTTCATATCATCGGGATCCTGCCGGTCTGCGAACCGCGTATCCGTAACAAAGCTGTCCTTATACACCAGCTGCTCGTCCAGAATGGGATAATAGCACTTGATGGTGGCGTTGGGGTTCGTCCAGTTGTACTGGATGTTGTACTCGCCGTTCCACCCGGCGAAATAGGCGTAGTTGCCCCACTGCCCCTCGCCCATGTGATCCTTGGCCTCGTTGCTGGTGTGGGCGCCGGACACCTCCACCTTATCGAACACCTCGCTGGGCCACAGCACCGACAGGTCTGCGCCATACCGCGCATCGAATTCAAAGTAATAGAACTTGTGTTCCCTCTCGTTGTAGCCGCTCTCCGGCAGCGTGCCGGTGGTGTACGTCACGCCTGCCGGCGCGTTGATCTCCGGCAGTGCCGGCACCTCGCCCCATTGGCTGCTGGCGACATTCTCCAGCAGGGATGTCACGTCGTTCACCACGGCGCCGTTCTTCTTCGGACGCTCGTTCTGGCCGCTCCGCCCGTCCATGCCGTCATTCTGATGGCCGAACCTGTAGGTGCTGCCGCCCACGATGTAGTATTTCGGATCGCCGCCGTTCTCCCTCTCTTGCGCGTAGAAGAACCGCATGGTGTACACCCGCCGGGTGTAGTAGACGTTGACCACAGTGGAGCCGTCGCCCTCCACCAGCACATCCTCATCCGCGTGGCTGTACACATACTGCCGGAAGCTCTGGGCATAGCAATCGCTGCTGTGGGTGTGGCTTTCATCGTTCTCCAGATGGCACAGGGCGGTGGTGGCCGTCAGATCGTTGCCGCCGCTGACCGTCTCGCCGGAGACGGCGCCCACGCTCTCCGCGCCCACATAGCTGTACCTGTTATCGTCGGCGTTCTGCAGCCAGTACACCTTGGTGTAGGTCGTCTCCGCCTGCGTCCAGATGGCGATGTAGCTCAGATTCTCGTCGGGGATGGCGGCGGGCAGCGTGTCCGCCCTGCCGTCGCCCTTCCCGTTCTCCTCCACCAGATCCCAGCCGCCGAACACATAGCCGTGGCGGGTAGGCTCGTTCACCAGAAACGGTGTGCCGTACCGTGCGTACACCGGCTCCGTGCCGTAGCCGCCGTTGATGTCGAACTTGATGAGGTGATAATTCCGGTCGTAGTAGCACTCAAACACGGTGGAGCCGTCCGCCGCCACCGCCTCGGGATAGTGGTACAGCTTGTTGAAGCCCACGGAGTGGGCCGCGTCCGCCGCCAGCATCTCATTGGTGATGATGGTGCCGGTGCGGGCGGTGCGCTGCTGGTACAGCGACACGTCCTCCGTGTAAAAATCGTCGTGGATGTTCTGGAAATAGAACCGCGCCGCGTAGGGCACGTCGATGGCCTTGTAGTACACGTTCACCACATACGCGGCCCTGTCGTAGTCCTCCGTCACCGCCAGCACGATGCTGTCCGCTTTGTCCGGCGCGTCCACCTCGCCCTGCGCCGGCACGGTGATGTCCGGCTGCGCCGCGTTGTAGTACGGCGCGTAGCCCAGATAGGTGGGGGAGATCACCGTATTGCTGTACGCCGTGCCCCGCTCGATCTAGGCGCTGAAGCCCGTATACACGGGCAGCCCCGTCCCCGCATCCAGATAGTTGATGGATATCTGGACATACTCGCTGGTATGGGCGCTGCGTCTGGCCCGGCGGGCCGCCCTTTTCGCGTCCGCCGCCGTCTCCGCCAGCTGCGCGGCCCGCTCCTGGGCCTGCGCCGTCTCGTAGGCCGTCACCTCCGCCTGCGTCACCGGTACGGCGTGCGCCGCCGTGACGCATACCGGGTCAGAGACGGCCGTCTCCCCGTCCGCCTCGGCCCTGCACCGCACATAGGCGTCCCCGGCGCCGCTGAGCGTCTCCCGCACCAGTGCGTAGGACACCGTCAGCGCCGTATCGTCCGCGCCGTAGATGTCCACCCAGCCCGCCTCGGTCAGGATCTGCCACTGCACGGCGGCGTTCTCCGCGGTGCATACCGCCTCCGCCGCGGCGTTCTCCGCCTGACTGACGGTTATCTGCTCCACGGCGCGGCCATTCTGCGTCACCGATACCGCCAGCGCCGCCGTTTCCTCCGCCGCCGTCGTCACCGGCAGCAGCTGCGCCGCCATCACAAGGCACAGCAGCAGTGATACCAGCCGCCGGCCCGTTCCTTTTCCGTTATATCTGCGCTCCATCTCGCGTCCCCCTGTCGTCCTATGACGCGGCGCGCACCGCGTCCCACGCCGCCTGGGCCCGGGCGATGCCGTCCGTCCCCGGATACTGCACGGCGGCGGCGTGGATGTCGATGCGCAGCCCCGCCGCCAGCGCCTTTAAACGGCTGGCCGTCATATCGGCGCTGACCGTGATGCGTCCGCCGTCCCCCAGCACTGCGGCGGAAAACGCCGTGTTGGCCGGTACCAGCTGATAGTACACGGCGCTGTCCGTTCCGCCGGACAGAAACTGCCACGCCGTCTCCACGCGCCATGCCGACAGCACCTTGCCCGCGCCGTCCTCTATGGCGTAGCTGTGGGTGCCGCTGCGCTGCCACCCGCCGGTCTGCACCTCCGCGAACACATAGCAGGCCACCTCGCTGCTCTCCAGCGCCACCACGGCGTTCTTGGTAACGTCCACCCCCGGCGCCAGCAGCCACTTGCCGCCCTCCGCCGGTACGTCGCCCGTCTCCGTCACCGTCAGCTGCCGGATGGACGCCACACGGGCCCCGTCGCCCCAGTCGGAGGAGACCACATAACGGGAAAACGTCACGCCCGTCAGTGCGAACGTGACCAGCAGCAGATACAGGAGGTACGCCCGCAGCGGCAGGCGCACCCGCTTCTTTTTCTTCTGTTCGTCCACAGGCCATATCCTCCCTTCCGTCTTACGCTTCCTTGACTCTGCGCCGTCCCAGCATCTCCGGCAGCCGTATGGCCAGCGGCAGCACCAGCACAAGGCACAGCATGCCCAGCGGCGTCCGCAAAAACCGCACCGCGCCGCCTGCGCCGGGGATCACCGCGATCACCCGTCCCAGCACGTCCTCCGGCGGCGTCACGGCGGCGTCCTCCGTGTTGTTGGCGTCGCCCTTGGTGCGGTAGCCCTCCTCCGTCACCGCCGTGATGCGGTGCGTTACCGTATGGCCGCCGCTGCGGAACATGATGATGTCCCCGGCGGCGTAGGCCGTCTCCGCGTGTGTCACCACCAGATCGTCCGGCTCGATGGCGCCGGACATGCTGCCCGTCAGCACCACGGCGCTGCGCAGCCCCAGCACCGCCGGATCCTTCACACCCAGCCGCTGCGCCGCCAGCACATAGAGGTTCGCCGCCAGCAGCACCGCCAGCGCCGCCGTCACCACGCCGCCTCCTATTTTACCGGCCAGTCTGGCCGCCCTTCTCATCTTCATCGCCTCTGCGTCTCCTTCCTCCGGTGCCCAGCACCGCCAGCGCTCCGCCGGTAACGGCCATCATGCCCACATACCAGCCCAGCGGGAAGCCGTCCCCCGTCTTGTACTCATCGGGCCGTATCCACTGTCCCGGCTCCTCCGACACCACCAGATAGAACCCCAGCGTCACCCGGGCCGCCCGGCCCGCCGCCGCGCTGTCGCCCAGCGCCGTGTCCGCCTGATCCTGCACCGGGCCGTCGTCGAACCGCCACAGCCACCGGATGTCGAAATCCTGTATCCGTCCGGCCTCCACCTTGCCCGTCACGGCCCGCAGCACATTCTCCCGCGCCGCGTTCTCCGGCAGGGCGTACTGCTCCGTATCGGCGAAGCCCTCGCCCTCCAGCGCCGTCTGCACCGGCACGTCCTCCGTCCGGATGCGGTACAGCACCGCCGTATAGGTCACGGCGCTGCCGCCGTCGTTCTTCAGCCGCACCAGACTGTGACCCTCGGTGCCGGGAGCCACTACCTCCGCGCCGTCGCCGCTGTCCACATGGCTGTACGCCGTGTCGAACAGCCGCAGCCGCGCCGCGCCGCTGCTGTCGGTATCCGTTCCCGCGTCCCATACCAGCCTTCCGGCGCTATAAGTGAGAATATGCTCAGGCTTCAGGCTGCGGGATGCGTAGGTAACTCCGATGGCAGCGGGAAGCATGAACGTCTGAAGCAGGAACAATATAAGCACAGCGGTTCTCAGCCGCGTTCTGTTTATCTTGGAACTGCACATGGGATGGCTCTCCTCTTTCCGCTGGTCTTGCACCGGCGCATACGCCGAAGGCCCGTCCGCCGGGCCGCCTGCGTACACGCCGGGGGGCGCTGCCACGGGGCAGCGCCCCTCGGTGGGGGGTGTGTACGTCTCTATTGTAAAGGGGGGGGAATAGAGTCTCGATCAGTCGATCTGAGTCACGGAGATGGTCAGCTTGAACGCCACATTGGTGTTGTAGTCGGCGGCCGTCATGTCGGCAAACGCTCCGGCTGTCTGGTTCCATTTACCGTCAGCCGCATAGGTGCCGGCGTCCGCCGCCAGATTGCCCAGCAGAGTATCCGCCGCGTCACCGCCCGTAAAGTACGCATTGTTGTGCTCATAGACCCAATGCCAGTACAGCGTATAGACGCCGGTGGTATCCGTGCTGTTGCTGCTGTAGCCGCCTCCTGACGTGGGATAGCCGCCTCTGGAGCACAGTTCCGCGCCCAGATTTGTGTTGGCCTGATAATCGCCGGACACATACTCGCTGCGCAGATAACCGTTGATGTCGTCCAGTGTACCCGCCACCACAACCTGATCGCCCTTTTTCAGATAAAAGGCAATGGGGTGATAGTCCGTCGGCACCTGGAATGTGCCGTTATACGGTGCCTTGGTATAATCCCGATAGGCGCCCTTCTTCAGCACGATGTCCTGCATATCGTCCATACCCACCTGGACCCGCACCGCCGTCTCGGGCGCACCCTTGATGGTGAAGGTCACGGCGTTCTCGTCCTGCGTGCCCGGTGCCGCCAGCTTGTCGAGGTTGCTGGATACCACGGTTTTGGTAATGCTGGTGCTGTTGTCGTCCGCATTGTAGCTGGTTTCAAACGCCCCGCCGCTGATGCTGACCTCCACGCCGAACTTGGCCACACGGGCGCTCTCCGTTGCGTCGGCGGCGGTGGTATATTTGGCGAATGTCCCGCCCACGAAGCAGGACGTGACCATGACCAGCGCCAGCAGTCCTCCCGCGATGCGGAGCGTACTGTTCTTTCTGTTTTTCATGGTAATTCTCCTTTCTGTGCCCGTAGGCGCATACGCCGAAGGCCCGTCCGCCGGGCCGCCTGCGTATACGCCGGAGGAAGCCCCCGTGCGGGATGCCCCCTCCGGCGGACAGCATAGCGCTGTATCTGCTTGGATCAGTCGATCTGGGTGACGGTCATGGTCACGGCGAAGTCGATCTTACCGGCATCCGCCACGTTGTTTGCGGCGCGGTTGCCCAGCGCGGTATCCTTGGCGTCGGTCTGATACGCACCCACGGCCGTATCCTCAAACGCCCACTTCCACGCGATCTGCAGGTTGTCGGCGGTCTTGCCGCTCAGATCCTGGTTGGCCTCGTAGTCCTTGGTGTAGGCGTTGATGGCGTCCTTCACGGCAGTCTGCAGCTGAGTCACGTTGGTGATGCCCGCGTTGCCGATCTTATACTCCACGCCGTTCACGGTGAACACCAGCGGACAGTACTCGTCAGTGCCGTTGGTCGTCCAGTTGGTCAGTTCAAACTGCTTCACCTCGTAGCTCACACGGACGGCCACCTCCGGTGTACCGGTCATGCCGAACTCCGCCATTCTGCCGTCGGTGCCGGGGGCCACCAGCTTGCTCTCGTCGCTGGACACCACGGTGTTCTCCGCCAGCGTGAAGCTGGTGTCCGTCTTGGTGTAGGTCTTGCTGAACATCCTACCCGCATTGGCATTCAGCGTCACGCCAAACTTGGCCACACGGGCGCTCTCCGTTGCGTCGGCTGACGTGGTGTACTTGGCGAACGTGCTGCCCACGAAGCAGGACGTCACCAGCACCAGCGCCAGCAGCAAGCCGGCGCTTCTCATCAGTACGTTTTTCTTCTTAGTCATAATGGAACTCCTCCTTAGTGATTCGGGAAAGCGGTCTCCCGCCGCTCTCCGCTTTGAAATTTGTATGTCGCTGCGCCTGCCGTCCCTTTTCCGGCGGCCGCAGGGCTACACGGTTTTTTACTGCGGCGCCGCGCCGCTGCCGGACGCGGCCTTCAGCCGCTCCAGCTCCTCCCGCAGGCGGGCCGTCTCCTCGTCGCTGTGCTGCGCCTGCTTCCGCCGGCGTATCACATCTCCGATGACAAAGGTGCACACCGGGATACCGATGAACACCGCCATGCCCAGCGGCTTCTGCAGGAACAGGGCAAAGTCGCCCAGCTTGGGGATGCGCCCCCTGTACACGCCGATAACACTGTCTGGGTAGATGGCCGGATCCTCCGTGTTGTTGGCGTCGCCCTTGGTGATGAACTGCTTTTTGCCGCTCTCGTCCGCTGTGACGGCCACGATACGGTGGGTCACCACCACGTTCCCGTCCTTGAAGGCCACCACGTCGCCCACCTGCAATGCCTCCGTATCAGGCTTGGTGGTAAAGATCAGGTCGCCCACCTCAATGTGATCGGCCGCCGTGCCGCTCATGGAGCCGGACAGCACCACCATCGGGGCCACGCCCAGCACCGTGGGCGGCGTCTCCGGGTGCAGCGTCCCCTTGACAATGATGGTCACATTGCATACCAGCAAAAACGAAAACACAGCGCACAGCACCGCGCCGGCCACTGTGAGAGCCACGCTTCCCGCGTTTTTCTTCATGCGTATACCTTCCTTTCACTTTGCGAAAAAACAAAAAGACCGGCTTCACCAGCACACGTTCTGTGTACTGCTTGCAGCCGGTCGATCATGCGAATATACTTCGTTTAGACGCCTTAGCTTTGCGTCGCGGGCTTTCACCCGCTTTGCCAAAAATCCGTTTGAATTTGTACTGTCTATCGTACCACTTTCTGCCGGTTCTGTCAAGTTTTTTTGCCGGATTTTTTACATTTTTTACATTAGTTTGCCATTTTTCTTATCTTTCCGCCGCCGCTTTTCCATCATCTTCCAGCTCCGCGATGTCCGCCATCACCTGCGCGTACTGTGCGGCCACCGTTTCCGCCAGCCCCGCCGTCTCCGGGGTGATAGCGCCGCTCCGCAGCGCCTCCGTCAGCGCGGATGCCGCCGCGCACAGCCGCTCCAGCCCCAGATTGGCCGCAACGCCCTTTAAGGTATGGGCCGCCCGGAAGGCCTCCTGCCCCTGACCGGCGCGAAGCGCCGCTGTCAGCGCGTCATAGCTGCCATCCGACGCGAAGCGCCGGATGAACCGCGAGGCCATGGGCTCGCCGCCCAATCGCGCCATGGCCTGTGCGCCGTCCGAACCGATCCCGGCGTAAAATTCCCTCAGTGTCGTTTCCCCTCACCTCTTTTTTCAGCTGGCCGGCTGCCCGTTCCCGGCGTATACCTCGGTGCGCAGCGCGTCCTGTATGTCCGTCAGGCACTGCACCAGCACCGGATTGAACACACCGCACTGGCCGTCCCGGATCATCTCCATGGCCTGCTCCGGCGTGTAGGCGTCCTTGTATACCCGCCGGCTCACCAGCGCGTCGTACACATCGGCCAGCGATACCACCTGCGCCGAGATGGGGATGTCGTCCCCCTTCAGCCCGTCGGGATAGCCGCCGCCGTCGTACCGCTCGTGGTGCCAGCGGCAGATCTCCGCCGCCGTCTCCAGCAGCGGCTCGCCCCGGTACTCCCGCATGCCCCGCAGCAGCTCCTCGCCGATGACCGTGTGCTGCTTTACCGCCTCGAACTCCTCCGGCGTCAGCCGCCCCGGCTTGTTGAGGATACCCTGATCCACGCCGGTCTTGCCCACGTCGTGCAGCGCCGATGCGGTGCTGATGGTCACACAGTCGGCCTGCGTCAGCCGGTACGCGCCGCTGATCTCCGTCAGCCGGTCCAGCAGCCGCGCCGTCAGCTGGTTCACATGCCGCACATGCTCGGCGCTCTCGCCGCTGCGGAAGCCCACGATCCGCCCCAGCACGTCTATCATCACCTGTTCCCTCCTCCTCTGCCATTGGGTGCTCCGCGCCAGCATGGCGCTGAGCCGCCGCTGCCGCGCATAGAGCCGGACGGTATTCGTCACCCGCCGGTACACCACCTGCGCGTCAAAGGGACGGCTGATGTAGTCCGCCACTCCCAGCTCATAGGCCCGCCGGATGTACTGGCCGGAATCGTCCGCCGTCACCAGCACCACCGGTATGTCCTCGATATAATGCCGCCGGTTCATCTCCTCCAGCACCCGGATGCCGTCCATCCCCGGCATGACCATATCCAGCAGCACCATCTCGATGCCCGTGCCGTACTGCTCCAGCAGCTCCAGGCACGCCGCGCCGTCGGACGCCTCCAGATACCGGTATTCGTCTCCCAGCATGGCCATCAGCAGCTCCCGGTTCAGCGGCGCGTCGTCCACCACCAGCAGCAGCGGGGCCTGCTCCTCCGGCGCACTGTCATCCGCCGCCTGTCCCTCCAGAATGACGCAGTCCTTCCGCTGCTTGGCCCGGTACATCAGCCGGTCGGCCCGCAGCACGGCGTCGGCCACTGTCTCGTCCCGGGCCATGACGCCGCCGATACTGGCCGTCAGCCGCAGGCCGGACTGCTCCGGCAGCCGCAGCGCCGCTATCCGCGCCCGGACATCCTCCAGCACCGCCGGGAAGTCGTTCTCTCCCACCCCCGGCAGCAGCAGAAGGAACTCGTCGCCGCCGTAGCGCACCACCTGGCCGTCCATCCCGGCCGCGTCCTGCATCACCTGCGCCGCGGCCGTCAGGAGCTTGTCGCCGCCGTCGTGGCCGTAGGTGTCGTTGCACAGCTTCAGGTCGTCCAGATCGATGATGGCCACGCCGCCCCGTACGGCCCCGGCCTTCATATGCATCTCGTAGTAGCTGCGGCTGTACACGCCGGTCAGCGCGTCCACGCCGTCCTCCCGCACGACCCGCCCGGAGATCAGCAGCGTGTCCGCGTCCAGCTTCTCAACGCGGATGTCGTATCGCTTCATCTGCCGGTCGCTGGTCTGAAATTCCATCCGGAACTCCTCGCTCTCCGCGCCCCGCCGGAAGAAGCTCTGCAAATACCCTGCGTTGATATACCGGTACCACATCGCCGCCTCCTCGGAGACGGCGGTGCCGCTGCGGCGGATCTCCTCCCGCAGCTGCTCCGGCATGAGCCAGCGCTGCCGCACGCCGTCCGTCAGCGCGTTGCCCCAGTGTATGCAGAGCCGCCCGCTCCGCCGGTCGTATTCCATGATGATGCTGCAGTAGGGCCGCAGCGAGTTGATGAGCACTTCCTTCGTCAGCATACTCTGTTTCCCCCTTGTGCCGCCCTGCTTTCCCGGCCCGCAGGCCCCCGGCGCGGCGCGCCCCCCCGGCGGCCGCCGCCGCACAGCGGCAGATACAGGGCTATTATACCGTCCGCCCCCGCAAAAAGCAAGAGCGCCCCCTTCCCGTCCCCGCGAAAGGCAGGAGCGCTGCACCCTTCCGCGCCGCAAAAAAAAGCAGGAGCGCTGCACCCTTCCGCGCCGCGCTCCTGCCGTATATGATGGATGTTCACTTTTCCCGCTTCTCCAGCCGCACCACCGTCTCCACGTTCGCCGTGCCCGGGAACATGTCCACTGCGGCGGCGCGGACGGCCTCGTAGCCCTCCTGTCCGAACAGCTTCACGTCCCGCGCCAGCGTGGCCGGGTCGCAGGAGACGTACACGATGCGCCGCGGCGCCATCTGCGCCGCCGCCCGCACCACCTCCGGGGCCAGCCCCTTCCGGGGCGGGTCGACGCAGATCACGTCGGGCCGCAGCCCTCTGGCAGCCAAGTCTGCCGCCACCGCCGACGCATCGCCGCAGAAAAATTCCACATTCTCCACGTTGTTGCGCTTTGCGTTGGCTTTTGCGTCCTCAATGGCCTCCGGCACGATCTCCGCGCCGATGACCCGTCCCGCGTGCCGCGCCATCACCTGCGTGATGGTGCCCGCGCCGCAGTACAGATCCAGCACCGTCTCCGTCCCCGTCAGCCCCGCGAACTCCACGGCTCTGGCGTACAGCCTCTCCGCCATCTCCCGGTTCACCTGATAGAACGACGGTACGCTGAGCCGGAACGTCAGGCCGCACAGGGTATCCGTCAGCACGTCCGCGCCCCACAGCGTCCTGTACTCCGTCCCCAGCACCGCGCCGGTTGGCTGGGTGTTCACCCCCAGCACCACGCCCACGGTCTCCGGCGCCGCCTGCCGCAGCAGGCGCACCAGCTCCTCCTCCCCGGGCAGCTTTTTCCCGTTCACCACCACGCAGATGAGCGACTGCCCCGCGCCGTTGGTACGGATGTACAGGTGCCGTACCAGCCCCCGCCGGGTCTTCTCGTCGTAGCAGCTGACGCCGCAGGACGCGATGTACGTCCGCAGCGCCTGTGCCGCTGCGTCGGCCTGGGGCTTCTGGATCAAGCACTGCGTCACCGGCACGACCTGATGGCTCCGGGCCTTGTAAAAGCCCACGCTGCCGTCCGCCGCCACCGGGTACTGGCTCTTGTTGCGGTAGTGCAGCGGCGCGCCGCCGTCGATGCCCTCCACCGTCACGGCGCTGCCGCCGATGCGGCGCAGGGCGTCCTGCACCCGCTGCCGCTTGGCCGCCAGCTCCTCGGTGCGATCCATGTGGCGGAAATCGCAGCCGCCGCACCGCCCGTAGTACGGGCAGTCCGGCTCCACCCGGTGGGGCGACGGCTCGTATACCCGCACCGCCTTGCCGAAGGCGGCGTTTTTCAGCACCTTCAGGATGAGGACGTCACAGTCCTCGCCCCGCAGTGCCCGGTGTACGAACACCGCCTGCCCGTCGATGCGGGCCACGCCCAGTCCCTCGGAGGTGTATCCCTCGATGCGGGCGCGATATACCCTGTTCTTCTCCGGCACGGCTCAGAACTCGAACTTGCTGATGACCTTGCTGATAGCCTCGGCAAAGGCGGCCAGCGTCTTGTTGTCCCGGCCCTTGCTGCGGCGGATAAGCCCGATGAGCATGTCGCCCAGCTGCACCAGCTTCTGGTACGCGCCGGTGGCCTTGGGTGCGCCCTCGTAGGCGCGGGTCTTGCGCTCCGGCAGATAGCCCACCGCCAGCTTCCTGTCGGCGATCAGGTCGTATTCCTCGGTGTACTGGGGCGCGTGGGCCGCGAAGCCCATCCCCTTCACCGTCTCGGCGAACACCGGCGCCACCTCCCGGTCGCCGTGTACGATAAACACATGGGTGGTCTTTTCCGGGTCGAAGTGCTTCACCCAGTCCACCAGATGGTCGTGATCGGCGTGGGAGGAAAGCCCCTGGAAATTCACGATCTTGGCCCGCACGGCGATCTCCTCGCCGAACAGCTTCACGCTGGGCGTACCGTCCAGCAGGTTCCGCCCCAGCGTGCCGGGGGACTGGAAGCCCACGAACACCACGGCGCTGTCGCCCCGCCACAGGTTGTACTTCAGGTGGTGGCGGATGCGGCCCGCGTCGCACATGCCGCTGGCGGAGATGATGACCTTGGGGGTCTTGTCGATATTCAGCAGCTTGGACTCGTCCACCGTTTCCGTCAGGTGCAGCCCCGGGAAGCTGAACATATGGGTGCCGTCCTGTACCAGCGCCAGCGCGTCCTCGTCCAGATAGCCCCGCAGGTCGCCGCAGAAGATGGTGGTGGCCTTCTTGGCCAGCGGACTGTCCACATACACCGGGAAATCCTTGACGGACGTGACAAGGCCCCTGTCCTTGATCTCCCGGATGAAGTACAGCAGCTCCTGCGTGCGGCCCACGGCAAAGGCGGGGATCACCACGTTGCCGCCCTTGGCCAGTGTTTCGTCGATGATCTGCGCCAGCTGGTCGGTGTAGCTCCACACCTCCGTGTGGTTGCGGTCGCCGTAGGTGGATTCCATCAGCACATAGTCAGCGCTGTCGAAGAACTGGGGGTTGCGGATGATAGGCTGATCCACGTTGCCGATATCGCCGGAGAATATGACCGTCCGCGTCTCGCCGCCCTCGCGGCAGGTCAGCTTGATGCTGGCGGAGCCCAGCAGGTGGCCCGCGTCGATAAACTCCGCCGTCACATCGTCAGTGACCTGCACCTGCTGGCCGTACTCGCAGGTCTGGATATACTCCCGCACCTGCATGGCGTCGGCCACGGTGTAGATGGGCTGCACCTCCGGCCGGCCGGCTCGCTTGTTCTTGCGGTTCTGGTACTCCGCGTCCTGCTCCTGGATGTGGGCGGAGTCCTGCAGCATGATGTCCAGCAGCTCCGCTGTCAGCCGTGTGGTGATGATGCGGCCCTGAAATCCGTTTTTGATGAGCATGGGGATGCGTCCGGAGTGGTCGATGTGGGCATGTGTCACCAGCACCACGTCCATACTGCCCGGATGGAACGGCAGCGCCGCGTTGTCGATCTCATCCCGTCCCTGCTGCAGGCCGCAGTCCACCAGGATCTTCTTTCCGTTGACCTCCAGGCAATGGCAGCTGCCGGTAACACACTGGTCAGCGCCGTAAAAGCTCAGCTTCATGGCGGAAACTCCTTTTCAAAGTTAATATGCGAAGTTATATGGGAGAGTATACCACATTTTTCCGGTCTGTACAACCGCAAACCGCGCCCTTTGTCCACCGCATCGCGCAATTGTTCACAGAAATTCTTTTGCATTAGACAATTTCCTGTGCTATACTGTATCATTGTGATAATGTGCAAATATTCTTTTACAAGAAAGGATACGAATATATGGGACTGTTTACCAAGGTTTTCGGAACATACAGCCAGCGTGAGCTGAAAAGCATCTATCCCATCGTGGATAAGATCACCGCGCTGGAGGACGCCTACAAGGCGCTGACCGACGCCCAGCTGCAGGCCAAGACCCCGGAGTTCAAGTCGCGTCTGCAAAACGGCGAGACGCTGGACGACATCCTGCCGGAGGCATTTGCCGCCGTGCGGGAGGCCGCCGACCGCGTGCTGGGCATGCGCCCCTACCCCGTCCAGCTGGTGGGCGGCATCGTGCTGCATCAGGGCCGCATCGCCGAGATGAAGACCGGTGAAGGCAAGACGCTGGTGGCCACGCTGCCCGCCTACCTGAACGCGCTGACCGGCGAGGGCGTCCACATCGTCACTGTCAACGACTATCTGGCCAAGCGCGACTCCGAGTGGATGGGCAAGGTGCACCGCTTCATGGGCCTCACCGTGGGCCTCATCATCCACGACATGACCAAGGAGGAGCGGCAGAAGGCCTATCAGGCGGACATCACCTACGGCACCAACAACGAGATGGGCTTCGACTACCTTCGGGACAACATGGCCATCTACGCCAACGAGCAGGTGCAGCGGGGCCACGCCTTCGCCATCGTGGATGAGGTGGACTCCATCCTCATCGACGAGGCCCGCACCCCGCTGATCATCTCCGGTATGGGCGAAAAGTCCACCCAGATGTACGACATGGCCGAGATGTTCGCCGCCCGCCTGAAGAAGTATGTGGTGGCGGAGACGGATGACAAGGAGGAGGAGGACGTCAACATCGACGCGGACTATATCGTGGACGAGAAGGCCCGCACCTGCTCCCTGACGGCTCGGGGCATTAAAAAGGCGGAGGAGTTCTTCCATCTGGACAACCTCAGCGACCCGGAGAACAGCACCACCGCCCACCACATCAATCAGGCCATCAAGGCCCACGGCATCATGAAGCGCGACGTGGACTATGTGGTGAAGGACGGCGAAGTCGTCATCGTGGACGAGTTCACCGGCCGTCTGATGTTCGGCCGCCGGTACTCCGAGGGTCTGCATCAGGCCATTGAGGCCAAGGAGCACCTGTCCGTCCAGCGCGAGAGCAAGACGCTGGCCACCATCACGTTCCAGAACTACTTCCGCCTGTACCGCAAGCTGTCCGGTATGACCGGTACGGCCCTGACGGAGGAGGAGGAATTCGCCACCATCTACGCGCTGGACATCATCGAGATCCCCACCAACCGTCCCATCGCCCGTATCGACAACGAGGACTCCGTCTACAAGACCGAGAACGGCAAATACCGTGCTGTCATCCGGCAGGTAAAGGAGTGCCACGCCAAGGGTCAGCCGGTGCTGGTGGGCACCGTCTCCATTGAGAAGAACGAGCTGCTGGGCAAGATGCTGACCCGCGAGGGCATCAAGCACAACCTGCTGAACGCCAAGAACCACGAGCGCGAGGCCGAGATCGTGGCGCAGGCCGGTCAGCTCGGTGCCGTCACCGTGGCCACCAACATGGCCGGCCGCGGTACGGATATCATGCTGGGCGGCAACGCCGAGTACATGGCCAAAAACGACCTGCGCAAGGCCGGACTTACCGACGAGCTCATCGCCGAGGCCACCGGCTACGCCGACACGGACAATGAGGAGATCCTCCATGCCCGCAAGCTGTTCGCCGAGAAGCTGGCCCAGCACAAGGCCGAGATCGCCGGCGAAGCCGAGCGGGTGCGCGCCGCCGGCGGCCTGTTCATCATCGGCACCGAGCGTCACGACTCCCGCCGTATCGACAACCAGCTGCGCGGCCGTGCCGGCCGTCAGGGCGACCCCGGCGAGACGCGGTTCTACATCTCGCTGGAGGACGACCTCATGCGCCTGTTCGGCGGCGACCGCGTCACCTCCCTCATGGAGCGCATGAACATCGACGAGGACACCCCCATCGAGAACAAGCTGCTCTCCCGCACCATCGAGCAGGCCCAGACCACCGTGGAGAGCCGCAACTTCCAGGCCCGTAAGTCCGTGCTGGAGTATGACGATGTCATGAACAAGCAGCGCGAGATCATCTACGGCCAGCGCAAGCAGGTGCTGGACGGCATGGATGTCAAGGGCATCATCATGAACATGATGAACGGTGCCATCTCCAATCTGGTGAACGCCGCCTTTGTGGGCGCGGAGCATCTGGACATGGCCGCCTGCCGCGACCTGCTGCGCAGCGTGGAGGGCGTCTACTTCCCCAAGTACACCGTGAAGCTCGACGAGCAGCAGCTCAGGACCATGACCCAGCAGGACTTCACCGACCTGTTCACGGAAGCCGCCGCCGACTACTACGCCAAGAAGGAAGCGGAGATCACGCCCCCCGTCATGCGCGAGCTGGAGCGTGTCATCCTCCTGCGCGTGGTGGATGAGTACTGGATGGAGCACATCGACGCCATGCAGGATCTGCGGCAGGGCATCCGTCTCCGGGCCTATGCCCAGACCAACCCGGTGGATGCCTACAAGAAGGAGTCTCTGGAGATGTTCGAGGAGATGGTGGAGGCCATGAAGGAGGAGACGGTGCGCCGTCTGTACTCCGTGCGCCTGCGCCAGAACGAGGAGGTCAAGCGGGAGCGCGTGGCCTCCGGCATCACCGAAAACGTGGGCGGCGACGGCACCGTGAAGAAGCGCCCCACCCGCGTGGTAAAGGTGGGCCGCAACGACCTGTGCCCCTGCGGCAGCGGGTTAAAATGGAAGAAGTGTACCTGCAAGGAGTACCACTCTTAAACTTCGGTTCGTACCTCTCCCCCGCGCGCTGCCTCCGGTCGCATGACGCCAGCCAAATCAAAGATTTGGGGCGTCAAAGTG